>JGI24159J19872_10013656_pt1 | contig 10548 bp, 7 predicted proteins | sample Ectturendosymbi4_FD_19872 | JGI IMG/M metagenome (IMG submission 19872)
ACACAAATAGAACCAAACTACACACCACACCTCCGGCTGCCTCAGCGCACAATACGCTACCGGACTGCAGCTGGCAAGCAAGCACAGGTCGATCTCGGACCACATGCGATGCCTACGGCGGCGTGAAAAGCACGTAATTGCAATAATCAGATGTGATCATTGCTGCTACTATATTCATCCCACGACAAAGAAAATGCTGAAAAATGCTACAGCTATGGCAGATTTTATGTCCTAATGTTAAGTTTGAAAATGTGTGCAACTGGATTAATTTTTGAATAATAATATACTGTAAAGCAGTGCTTTTCAACGTGGGTGAAATTTGCCCCAGGGGGTGATTTTATGTGTCATGAGGGCGATTTTGTGCTTTACCCAATTTGGGAGGCGAGTTCAGCTTCCAGGGAGGTGATTTTTGCTGGCTAGAATATACTAAAATTTTGAATTGATTTTAAGACTATAAACAAGGTTTGCCACTTTGGAACCAAATTATTTGATGCACTTTTGACTCCATGGTTCGTAACAAAGGTTATAAAGCTCAAGATACAAACTGGTGATGTAGCAATCAAAATAACATTGCTCCTGTGCAACACTTCACTGCACTAAATTTCCAAGATCACAGAGAGTTTTACTGTTTGGGAGTCAAGCACTGTGGTTCTCACGAATTTCCAGCTATATTGTTAAGCCTAATGTTTAAAATAAGATGAAATAGTGGAGAAATTGTTGCAGAGGTTTGGTAGTTAGTTGACCCAACCCTTGTATGATCAGTGTCAAACCGAGGACATCAAGCAATAACATTTGCAAGCTTGTATGCTTATCAACACGTGCAAAATTTTTGGACTCATCATGTACAATATTATGCATTAGTTTGTTTTATTATACTTATATTGGTTGAAAGCGACCCATACCAATATAGCTATCGGAAAATACCCCATCGGCTAAAGTCCATTTTTTGAAGAGGAATATCTTTAGTATATTTGAAGATACCAAAAATGGTACAACAATCATAACGTTACTACCACTAAATCATCACATCGATTTTTGCTACGATTAGGAATATATTCAAAGTTTAGCCTAATTATTTTTCACCGTGAACTGTCACAAATCTCTCCAACTGTGTGCCTTATCATAACACAATTGCCATGAAACAAAACTTCATATATTCCATGTGTTTTAGAAACTTTGGTTCGTAACCAGAGGCATACCGGGGTTAGATGGCGCCCATTGCAAGAAACTGTTGCGATCGGAAATGCCGAGCGGCATGTGCACAAAGCTTTGCACCGTGGCAGCAAGCAACAATAGAGATCATGCTCACAATGTCTCTTACTATTGCTTGCTCGCGCTGCATATATAATGGTGTTATTCTTCAAGCACATCCTGTTCGTGTTGAATCACACAATCAACACAACGCCACCGGAGAGGTTGCAACAACATCCCCTCCTTTTTACAACGAACCACACCGATCGCACCTTCTTTGTGTGAAGGCTGAACTTGGCATGACCTCCACATCCTGGTCACAGCACCATTTTGTTGCAATCGGAAATCCCGAGTGGCATGTGCGCAAAGCCTCGCACCGTGGCAGCAAGCAACAAGAGATCATGCTCGCAATGTGTCTTATTGCTTGTTCGCCCTGCGTATATATTGGTGTTATTCTTCACGCACATCCTGTTCGTGGTGAATCACACAATCAATGCAATGCCACCAGAGAGGTTGCAACAAAACAAGTCTTGCGCTCCCATATTCAAACCTAAGCTTTTTCAGGAGCAAATGAACTGCATATAGAAGAAAGTACTTGTGACATTTTTGGGAGTATTGATGCCCCCCAATGATTTGGCGCCCTCGGCATTGTTCCTCCCGTCATTACACCTCTGTTCATAACTTGAGTAAAACAATGGAATTAAGTGCATTCTTGTGAAGACAAATGACTGGCACGAGACGATTTACACGCAATTGTGGTGACGCGATTACACCACATATAAGGGTTCGTCACAGCAGTAGCAGAATGAACCTGGTTGAGCAGGGAATCTCTATTGCTGTTATGCTGAGGGGTGGTCAGTTAAACTCTGCCTATAATTGGCTCAGGGAGATGAGTAAAATTAATCACAGTTAGCTGTTACTTATAAAATGTGCTTATGTTTTCACTCAGTTTGATACATAAGCTGCACTTGTGGATAATAGCTGCACAGTTTTCATCTTACTAATGACAGAATATAATAGAATAGGCAAGGTAAGGGGTAGCTTAAACCGGCGAGTAAGATTAACCATTCCAATCGTGCTAAACTAAGAATCCCAAAAAATCATTTTTACCAATTGTAGTAGGCTTGTATGAAGTCATTCTGTTGTGGAGATCATGCCAAAAGTTGGCTTACGTAGAAAGTAACTGGGTGAAGTGTCTTTTTGCCAGTTCACTCACATATGAGGATACAATTCCACATAAAGGAACTTTTTATCGACTTCTAAAGCGACAATAAAACCATGCCATATTTTATTAACATGGATCGTCAGATTTTTGGATCAAGTGCAATGAGCGGTTTCTGGAAATTTGGGGAAAAGTTTAACTTTTACTACTACTGGCGTTTCCCATGATGTTGATTGCTAAGCAAGGTTTCAGCCAAGTACGGCACATGCACAATAAATAACCCAATCATCTTGACATGAACAAGACCGAGGGAAATGCCATATGGCTTAGGCTGACCAACTTGCAAACTACAGTACTTAAAAAACGTACAGATAAAAAGCCAGGAGCAATGTTCACAGTAGTTGGATGAAAATATTCGACTCCAACTCCTAGCTTCCAAAATTTTCAGATTCCGACCTTTCAGATATTTCCGAGTACGACTCTTTAACAGAGCATGAATGAAGTTTGGCTGTCAACAATTTTGTAGCAACTAGCAATCAATGGAAATCGTGGTACACAGCAAGAATTCTCTGTTTCAATGTAGGTTTCGAAAGAAATTGTACCGTTTCAACAGGCACGAGTTGGGATTCCTATCGTAGGAGTGCTATGTAAAAATGATTAAACTGGACTGTTGGAGTCAGATAAAAAATCTGACTCCGACTTCTAGTGTCTTAGAAATCTGACTCCACCCAAACACTCCTTGTGACTCCGCAAACCTGGTTGGAGCCACCAAATTTTGGAAAAGAATCACATTTTTTTCTACAAATGTAATTGCATTTCCTTTGTTCGTTTTTTTGTGCTTACTAGATCACCTGCTTATATTTCATTACTATTGAATTATTTTCAAAATAAAATATTATTTTAGACAACACTAAAATTATAAGTAGGAGGCGATTTTCAAGCAAAGTTGCTGCAAGGGGGCAATCGAACAAACAAGGTTGAGGACCACTGCCGTAAAGTATAAAGCCAAACAATTTGTTGTCTGTACCACAGACAATGTAGCTTAACTTGCTGCTATTTCTGTGCATTGCAGATCATCATCATCGTCATCATCATGAAGAGTCTTGTAAAGTGCTAAAGAAACATCCTATAGCAACCATCATTGTAACATCTACTTTTGTGTTGGCTGGTATTATTGTTGCATTGACCAAGAGTTTTAGTAAGAATTTTTTAAGTATAATAGATCATTGTCATGGCTTTGCTAATCCAGAGCAAACAGAAAAGAATTTGTGTGCATTCTGCTTTAATGAATGTCTTTGATGCCATTTTTAACTTTGCATTTGTTTTATCTACTTTCTCCCATAGGGTTGATGTTGCATAAGTATAACATAGATTTTAGTGTAAATGCCTTTTAAGGTTGTAAAATTATTCAAAAGTAACGATGCAATTTTATAGCATCTTGATGCTTGCCACATTTAGTCCTTGGCCTAATAATCTCTGTGATATCTGGGACAGGGACTAAACATCTTTGCAAGAGTATGGAGGTAGTGTTAACCTTGAAAAAAATGGAACTTCTTACATCCATTATTAAATCTCACTACATCCATCAATAAAAATAAATATTAAAGTAAAACGTAAAAGTATAACATCACATTATGTCAGTGCATTCAAATAATGGATTAGTATATTTTGTGTTTGTGTGTTCTTACAGTGTATGTTTATCTGATTATATTCATATGTCTAAATTGGCCCCTTAATTTTGTCTTTGGTGATTGGGCATTTAAGCTTTCAGTTCATTCAAGGTTTAAGTCTCTGGTTGTTTGTTTCAAACACTGTTTGCTCAATTATGTAAATTTTTGTGCTGCTAATCCTAATTTTTACCTGTACATAGTAAAAGTTCTCTTGATTTGGTAACATTGCATGCTCAACACTTCATCTCTGTGATTTTCTGCTGCTTGAGGGATACATGGGAAAAAATGAATGAAATGCACTTTTTACTTCAAAATTGCGAATTGTAATGGCAAATTTGATTAATTTCAGCAGGAGCTATGTCAGTTTTTGAAAATTATGATTAAAAATCATTTTTTTGTTGGTTCTTTCAAGTGCAAACCTGTTTGACTGAAGCCAAAATACTGAAACTTTGTAATTTGGTTTCAACCAAATATTTAAACCACTGATATGTACTAGGACACTCTGAATTTCTTCGCAACTTGTAAATGAATTAAAGATATCAAGGGAATGGTTAATTTAGCTGGTTTCAAATAATTTTGATTATGATATAGTGCAGAAAATCAACCAGGACTTAGATTTACAATATACATCAATTTTCAAGAAAAACTAATGTCATGATGAGATTAAAATTTTTTGTGGGTATTGTTTCCACAGCATCAAACGTTCTTCCAGATTCTTTGTGTACAGCTATTCACAGTGGTATGTTTCCCAATGTTACTGAAACAGACTTGGCATATTGCACAGGTAACCATGTCTGTGGCTGGACAGTTTCTGTACTCTTTCTGTTTGTTTGAAGCAAGCAATAATTTCAGTAATGAGTCAAGGTTAGTGTATAAATTAAAACTAATATTCTGTGATAACGGTATGTATGATAACATCTCTATGACTGACTTAAATATTTTTTTATTTCTGCGATTGGTTAAGCAGTGACTATATTCCATTGATAAGCAGTGGTGTAGCAAGGGGAGGGGGGGGGCGGTCCGTCCCTGGTGGCACTATGGGCTATGCTGTAGGCACAGGCTGTATTGAAATAAAAGTGATTTTAATGTCGGGACATTCACCAGTTGAAGGACGTTTTTGCTTTTGAGTAATTTAAACTATGGCATGTGTATTTACGCGATTGTTATCCTAGACCAGGGGTGACGAACCTATTTGCTATCGCGGGCCACTTTGTCAGTTACCGCTGAGTAATCAGGCCGCCCAACTTTTTTGTCATACTGTGAAACCTGTTAGTTCAAGACTGCTGGTCTCGCCTGAATGCGAAAGTTCAAGACTGCTGGTCTCGCCTGAATGCGAAAGTTCAAGACTGCTGGTCTCGCCTGAATGCTTCGCGGGCCGCACGAAATTCTTTTTCTTGCCGCATGTACGTCACCCCTGTCTTAGACAAACAATAAACAATCGTGTATTGGGATGTTTTATCAATAGGCTTTTTAATATGACGCTGCAACACGGTTCTCAACATGCTTATCAACTCACTTGATGTCAAATTTTATACACTACAGAACCGTTGCCAGAAAGTTTTCAATAGGGGTCTTTGCGTTTGTGCGGGGGCCTTGACCTTCTAAAAATTGCCAAAAACTCCATTGATTCGTAGTGTTTCATGTTTTAATTTGGGGCGTCTTGGAGCTTTCTTTGGGGGGGCTAAGCCCATCGAAGCCCCATCGTAGCGACGGGTTGATTGATCAATTGTTGGGTGGTTGTTGACGTTCGATCGTAGTTCTTATATGACGTTATAGAACTTAGAAGGAGTATGGTGGATGACTGTGGGCAAACGTGTGGCTGTGGTGAGCTCTAAGCTTTCGTAAGTGCCCTTAAGTCTTGTACCTGCGAGTAAAAGCGCTTTGTTGGGTCTAAGAAACATTTCTGTGCATATCTAATAAATGTGTAGTTGGATTTGTGCTCGTCAAAATGGATTTCTGTGTGTGTGTAGAAATATAATCTAGCTCAGTATTCTTCACCACAGGTTCCGCGGAACTAGGGTTGCCAGATCACTTGACATTTTGCAAGGACATTTTTTCAAAGAGGTTCGGTCAGTGGCGTGAAGAGATCTGGTGATGACGGGGACGATTCCTTGATTGTATTCCCCCTAACAAATTCTAGTACAGTGTTTAGCAGTGGAGTGGCGTATGATGGTCAATGTAATTGGATATACGCTGTTTGTGACGTCACAATATGATGTCAATTTGATGTTTGGCGAAGTTTGTTGACACAGCGTGCATATTATTCTACACGCACTCTCCTTACTCGTTATTGTAGCCTACAATGTGTCACTGTAATACACAAATCCGGTGCAAAACACAGCACTCAGCGCTAAGACAGAGCATTTCACAACTGCAAAAATATCCGGTAACGCGTTAAAACAGGGGCATAGAATACACTCAGTGCTACCGTGGGTGTCGGAAGGATATTTTCCAGGGGTGGGGGGGACACTAGGGGATTTTTGCAAATTTTTTCCAGGGGCCCAAAAGTGGTTAAATTTGTTTTTTCCCACTCAAAACTGAAAACAACCTTTTTAGCTGAAAATTTCAAAGTCCAGTGGGGCCTTGTCCCCCCTGATCCTTTCCGACGTCCGTGAGTGCTACGTCAGAGCAGTTCACAACTGCAAAAATATAAGGTTGTGCATTCAAGAGTGCAGGAAAACACACAACGCTGCGATGGGCCAGTTCACAAATTTAAAAAATGGCTGCGCGACTGTCTCGTCGAATAGCACTCGAGCAGAGAACGTATACTATGCGGGTGGGATGGCGGACACCTAGGGTTGACAGTTTCAAACTTGCTGAACTAGCCTACACAAGAATTGAAAATGCACATAAAGTACGCAAAAAAACTTTCGTTTTTACAGTATGTATGTGGCTGTTATATGTACAACTACTGGGAGGACAAAACAGATACGCGTTTATGTGAGCGGTTGTGATCAGTCCGCCGAGAACCGTCGCCAGAAAGTGTTCACTGGGGGAGCTTTACGTTGTGCAGGGAGGCTTGACATTGAAGATTTGTTAAAATCTCCACTGATTTATAGTGTTTCATATTTTAATTTGGGGGGCTTGGGGCTTTGCCTGTAGGAGCGAAGCCCACCAAAGCATCCCCGTGGCCATGGGACTGAATCTGCCTGAACTGTGACGAAGCTTGAAATGATCTACATATTGCAAGCACAGGTGTGAAGCTGTATTAGTGCACACCCAGGGTTGCCACATCAAGAAACGAAACGGAAAACTAATGATGCATCAAAAAGTCAGCTAAACCGAGCAAGTTGAAACAGGACAGTTTTGAAATTTGGCTCAAAATCAATTAAGCGGCCGTAATTATTTTCTAATCCTTTTTTGTGATTTTCACTTGATAGCTTGATCTGTGCAAAGTCACTCCACTATCAGTTTAATTGGATGTGTGCCGCACACCTATAGTATAGGTCCCTAGTATTGAGGATGGTGAGAATGACTGGCGTTTGAGTATCGTAAAAACAAGTGTTGTCAAAGAAAACAAGTTTCGAAAAATTAAATCCATGCATCATCCGTTAGTAGCCTTACAGTAGGAAAAATCATCTTGCTACAGCATTTCAATATTTGCAGTTTCACTCTTTGTATGCCCACTTGCTTTGGATGCCCGGGGCCGTCGCACCGTTTACCCCCCACCCTCTACACGCCACTGTGTACGGTCTACTGTGGCCTACTTTGGGAAAGCTTGAATCACGTATGGGCAAGCTAGGCTATCCATGTACGAAATTGAGAAATAAACTAAACGTATTATAACGACACAGCCTTTCTTCAATAATTTACTTTTTACTACACATCTGTGTAAGATGGAACAAAACTATACATTGTTCTGTTCGTTTACATTGTTTATTCTTGAGTCTTTAATGTTCAACGTAATCAACATTTCTCAAATGAAAAATTTTAAAAATATTCAAGAATTTTAAGGACACAGGAAAATATTCAAGGATAACAAGATGCTTTTCAAGAAACAAGGACATAACGCGTTTTGATAGCAAATTCAAGGACAGTTCTTGGCACTCAAGCACGTCTGGCAACCTTACGCGGAACCCTTGTGTCCCGCAAAACATGTAGTGGGGTTACATGAGTTTTAAGGGTTTCGTGAGGGTTCCTCATTTTTTTAGGAGAAAGACTTCTTGCTTCAGTATGTTGATGCGTCATTATGAAAAGTTTTAGATCACCGTGCTGCATTCAGATTCCAAGTAGGCCAGTTAGTTGTGCAGGAGGTTGAGTGCAGTTAATACCCGAAAAAGAAATATGGATGGTTGTTGTGTCGCTTGTTGTTCATTGTTGTGCAATTAAGAAGAAAGTTATTATTGCATCACAGTTATACGATGTTGCCGATGTACAGTTCACAGTAGAAAAAGAAGTCCCCCTTGAACTTTTGCAGTTTATTCAAAAGTATAAACTTGGGAACTCTGTTCCAAATATAATAATAATGCTGCGGATTTTCATCAATTTGCTGTTAGTGTTGCTACCTGTGAGAGGAGTTTTTCGAAACTAAAACTGATCAAGAATTGCTTTAAGATCTAGTATGAGCACGTTGCGGTTGAGAAATCTTGCCACACTGTCTATAGCAGTGCTACGGAGCACCGGAGCCGGCCATTTTCGGTGGAGCCGGAGCTGCTTTTAAAATTTAGCCGGAGCCGGAGCTGGTGATTAATTTAGCAGCTCCGGCTCCGGACCTTTTCTGCGCATTGACAGTTGCCATGGTTCGCTCATGCTGCGCGACTAATTAATTTGATTGAAATAGCTCACCGCGGCAAAACCCGAGGGTCTATCCTACCAGGGAGTAAGGTCACAATGCGTTTTTGTTTCAGGTCGGGACTTGTTCTAGTCACATCAGACTGGAATTAGTGCCGAGTGTTGTGTGGACAAGTTAGTCAACACCAGCGCAGCGCATGTTTGCGCATTTTGCGAGATTAAGTCCTTGTGCAAAAACGCAAAGTGTGACGTTTACGTACTTCTTGTGGCACAAATAGTCACAATCAGTGTTGCCTCTGCTGGGGATTTTTCACAAGATCTGGGATTTTCCTGTTTCATCTGGGGTTCAGGNGTGTTTATTGAAAATCTGGGGTTTGTTTGGCTCTGGTCAAATTTTAGAAATGCATATTGTATTACTGTATTTTCTATTCAATAATACAGTAGTTTCATAGGAGAGTCAGTGCAGTTGAATAGAGCTAGGCTTAACCAAATCGTTTAAAATCTAACGTTTTACAGATTAAGCACTGATTAGGCATAGGTCAGCACTCCAATCTATCGCTAATATGTCAAGGGCTGCTTATTGTGCATGAGTTTGGAATGCTTTGTTTGGTTATGAAGATGCTGTGGTTGATTATCTGTTCATTGTTTTACAGGCGCGTTGGCATAGGTATGAATGCAAAATTTTGAATGTTAAATTAGTAGTCAAATATTGCAACGATTAGGGTAAAAACACTGTAAGACCTTGAATGTATCATGTACATGTTTCAATTTATGTGTTTAAGTCAGTGGTCTTCAACCTTTTTTGTTCAATCGCCCCCATACAGTAACTTTGCTTAAAAATCGCCCCACCTATGATTTCAGTGTTGGCTAAAATATTATTTTAATTTGAAAACATTTCAATGCTAATGAAATAAAAGGGCAATCTATTTGACACAAATAAACGAACAAGCAAAGCGAATGCAATTGCATTTGTAGAAAAAATGTTATTCATTTCCAAAACAGTTTGTTCCAGCTAATGCGAACCTTGTCCTTGGCTTTTTATCCGAGTTTTTTAAGGCAGGCAGGTTGCAAATTTGTCAGCTTTAGTGGTATGTGGCGTTTCCACCGGTCTTGTTCATGTCAAGACGATAGCGCTATTTATTACGCACGTGCACTGTGCACAGGAACACAACGAGGTTAGATGGCGCCCGGGGCGGGAAGCAAGTTGGCGCCCCCATGTTCGAACCTGAGGTCTTTCGGAAGCAAATGCGCTGTGTTGAAGGAAGCGCTTGTGACATTGATGGGATATTTCGGCCCCGCCGGCAGTGGTTTGGCGCCCCCGGGAAATTGTATTCCCTCCGCGTTACGCCCAAGACCGTGCAGCACTTGGTTGAAACCTTGCTCAGCAACTTACGTCGTGGGCAACACCGGTAGTAATAAAGCAAACTTCCGAAAAACGCTTACTGCTCTTGATCCAAGTCTGACTATCCGTGTTAGTAAAATAAGGCACAGGCTTTACCATCGCTTTGGAAGTCGATGATAAGTCCCTGGATGTGGAATCGCGCTCGCTTATGTCAGTTAACAGGCAAAAAGACATTTCACCCAGTCACTTTCTACGCAATCCAGCTTTCGGCGTGATCTCCACGACCGAAAGACTTCTTAGCATGCCTCAAATTACACGTGGCGACAAAGAGTTTTTGAAATTCTTAGTGTGGCCAACATGTGGGTGGTTGGACTTACTTGCTAGTCTAAGTTATCCCTTTCCTAGTCTACTGTACTGGTATACTCTGTCATTAGTCAGGATGAACACAAAGC
>JGI24159J19872_10013657_pt1 | contig 10547 bp, 7 predicted proteins | sample Ectturendosymbi4_FD_19872 | JGI IMG/M metagenome (IMG submission 19872)
GGGGGGGGGGGATCCGCCACTGTCTTGCGATGGCAAAGCGTGTGCTCACCTGCGAAATATTCCACCAGCGCGTTTTGCAGGCGGTTCGCTGTGTTCACCTTCGACGTGGAAGTCTTCATAAGTGCGCCTGCAAAAAGTAAAATAGTTGGCAAGGCAGGAAACTGTAGTGCACGTAAGTGCATTGCTGCTTCACGTCCAATTACCACAACCTATAACACCATGAAGAACGATTTTTCGCCTCAACTTTGCATGGCCAACAGGTAAACTCTTTACCACATGCGCAACGGCTGTAATTATCAAAATGCTTCCATGCTGTGTCTTTCTTATCGCAAGTGCAAATTCTACAAGGTAAAAAACAACAGAATTTTTCACATGAAGATGCCAATTGCTGCTAATTCCAGAAATATTGTAAGGGCAGCAAACTTGAAGGAGAGCGTATTGTAGCGGCCAACACTTTCGCACATTTAGGAAGAAACGTACAATGACCAAACAGTGAGGAGCCATAATTGAAAAGATTACGGTATGGTGACATGGCTTACCTCCCCAAGCGAACAACCCCTCTTCCTCTGCCTAATCGACCCTTGTCGCCACCGCCAAGTCTGCGCAAAGATGAAGATCACGATACAAGCTTTTTATTAAAAATTCAAACGAATTCTTCATAGCTGTTGTAAATAATGTAGTAGACTGTCGTTTTCTAGATTTTTTAGCATGTGCAGAATACCAAGCTGCCAAATATTAACGACTAGAAAATCAACAGAGCAAACGAATTCGAAGTCAAACAACGGAAGTAGTGGCACGTTGTCAATGTCACTGGCCATCATTTCTGCTCTAATGATTTTAACAGAGTTGAAAGACCACACAATTACTAACTGACAACAAATTTTCTGAAATAAAGAGCCTGAAAAGGTTTTGCGCAATTCAGATTACCAAAAAAACGGACTAAATCTTCAACGCCTCCCTTATCAATGATTTGCTATAAAATAATCAAACAAAATATTGCGCAGTCATTAGCTACAATCAGCATAAACCAACAAACAATTTCTAATGCAATTGCAGCCTTACATAAATCTAAGCCAGAGATCCCCAAACTACAGCCCGCAGACCAAATCCGGCCCGCAAAGCCATTTCATCCGGCCAACCACGCCATTTTGTCAATAATGAAAAATAATAGATTTATGAAAAATTTGTTGATTTGGTAAAATGTAACATATCCTGAAACAATCACGTTACATAAGATGTCTGGCTCTCGAACTGTTGTGTAGCAGCTTATGTGGCCCTTGGACAGTGTGGAGGCCCTGATCTAAGCAAATAAAAACAAGTTTTCAAAGTGCATCAGGAGTGCAGATCATCAAGGTGGATGTAACAACCNGAATATCCACCTATCATGCTTAACAACAGATTTTAACCACAAAATAGTATGGTGAGCAAACTACCAACAAGCCATTTTCAGGTGCTCAATCAAAAAACAGAGCAATGTAATTTACAAGTATCTGCTCACTTAAAAAGTTTACATGGGAAACTCACTGAGTGATATGACAAAAAAGGATTTTTCCAATGCTATTCTGCAATTGCAGCCCACAGGCCTATTCTCCTGAAATTTAAGTAACACATTAACTTTTTTCAAATCTTGACAGGTTCAAAACTGTATCACTATCTTCAATAATAGTGACATGAAATTTCAAAACAACAAAATGGTATACCTGGTCCACAACCACATTCCACTGCATAGCATTTGCAATGACATCTATAATGAAGGGCACATGACAAATTTCTTCTATGAATTAGCCACTCAGCAACTTTACCTCATTTCATTTGGATCCCTTCCCGTAACTTTCTTGATATTGTCATCCACATTTTTTAAGCTTTCTTTTGCTTTTTCAATTTGCTGCTTCAAAACACTGACAGCAAGAGACATTGTTCATGAGAAAGAGAAACCGCTACATAAATCTATTCTCTGTATGAAAAATGCTCTTTAAGTTTTCCAAAACACATATTTCATTGGATATTGCTTGTAAGGTACTGAAAAAGCAAGGAGCTTATAATGCATTGAACCAAGCCTTAACAAAATCTGTATTGCATCCAATTCAACACTTGTTTTCCTATACTAACCACATTGAATAGGCAGGTGTACGAGATATTTAAAAAACAGCCATTTGGATTTCATCTTCAGTTGCAACAAAAACTGCCGAACACTTGCTGTGGTGCGATAAAATATATAAGAAATTATGCAGCAGCATTCACATAAAACAAAATGTAAAGTTGGCAGTGAAAACTAAGCTTGATGGAAATTACAAACTTAGGTCATTGATGCACCTATCAACTGAAAATTTTTCCATTATTTTACCCTTAAATTTTCAATTATGGAAAACTTAAAAGGCAACCTTGCTAACTGAAGCAGCAACTCTGATGGCAGTGGAACAGGATTTTACATCAAAAGACGTTCTTCACAGAAGCTAGCCTCATAAATTAAGTAACCATCCATGTGTAGTAGCACAAAAAATTATGCTCTGTACTGTTATGATCATAACAATTTTACAGACAAAAAAACAATTTTACGCCATCTGGCTTAGTCCTGGTAGACCACACAGTTCTAGTCAGGCTTGCACAAAGGGCATTTAAGCTAAATTTAGGAAGTCATTCCACAACCTTGTCTGTTACTATCTTAGGAATTTGAGCAGACAACGATTTCACTTCCTGATAAAAACCTAGTCTAAACATGGATTTGTAGTACAAGACCAACATCACACAATGAAAACACTTAACTTATGAAAGGAAAATGCCAACTCAGGTCAAGCATTGGAAAAAGCCATGTGGTTTTGTTTTAATCCAACTAAATCAAATTGTATGCAACGAGCTATGGGTACTAACAAATATATGCATTGCATACTGCATCTGTTTACTACTGATAGTGTGAAAGCAGTAAGTCTTTAATCAATAGTGGCTTCAATATCACACAAACGGGTATCATTCCATATCTCAACATATTTTCAGTGTTACATTTTAATGCCAACACAGATTTTCATTCTGATCTGTTGAATGTACAAATTTAGAATTCTATATATAATTCCCAACTTCAGCCTGATACATAATCAGGTACCCATTATGAGCAAATAATACATTCCTAGTCAAAAACAATATTGTAATTTGCCTCAACCAGCCAAGCCAACAACAAAGCTCTAACAATTATAATGAGTATTAATACAAAAATCAAATTACTGATGAGCTCATGCATGACGCACAGCCACAAGATGCTGCAACCACATTAACAGACAAAAATGACATCAACAATAAAACTGCTGGACATGAAACATTTTGCCAATCGTAAAATCATCTACACCATCTTCTCTGCGTGCAAAGCATAAATCCAACATTGTATAGAATTTTGAAAAATAACTTAAATATTCATGTTTAGTGCAAGATACCATCACATTACTAAGCCAGTGTTTTCTTGAATTTACCACAAAACCAGCACTAGTCACTCATATTAAGTCGACAAAGTTCTTGCCTCAACCAATGTATTTCAGACTGCTCAATGTATTTGCGAAGAACCTGAAAAAAATTGAAGTGATAGTGCAAGTTATGCAGCATCAGTAGCACAGGTGCAAGCATTTCATCTACATTAATCAAATGATGAATATAAGCTCGGGTATGGTGTGCACATGTATAGCACAAACAATTCATCACTACAGGAGTGAAATCTTTGGCAAATATTGGATCAGACAAGTTAATGGTTTCAACAAATTTCTCATAATCAGGTTCAATTTGTGAAATGACCTTGGCAACAGCATTGTTGGACATAGAACAATGGAAAAATTTTTCTGAGGGCGTTCTGTAGGTAAAAGCAAGATTTCTTTCACATAGAACAAATACATATGCACTGTCAAAAAGGTTAACTCCAGCCTCAACTAAATCAAGGATTGCAAGGGGATGGCCATGTCCATGAACAGCAATGGGTTTATCTTTTGGCAGCATGGCAATCACAGCTTGTAGCACATCTTTTGTTGCAGTAGCTATTAATGGGTTTAAGGGTATCGCATCAATCACATATCCCCATGGTTCAATGTTTTGCTTACTAAGGCAGTCATTCATAAGCTTTACACACCTTTTCCGTTCATCAATCAACAGACCACCTTCAATTACACACACAATTTCTGTATTCTGCAAAGCCTTGCTTTTTGTATGAAACTTCAGACAATCATCAAGGTGCTGCAGTGACCTATCAACAGATTTTATAACCCTTTTTCGAGAGTCTGATGGCAAAACATCACCATCAGCAAGAGACTGATAAAGTGATGGCTGCATTGACTCAATCAATCTCATATACTCATGTGCCGTTACATTTATTTTTCCAGATGAATTCCAGACAGCCACTGTCGACTTGGAATTATAGCCTTTTGGTGGAAGTTCAGAAGAATCTTGAACAGTCACATATAAGTGACAGTGAGGACTGACTGAAAAAAGTTCACTAGCTGGTCCAGGAAATGCTTTAACAACTTCACTAGCACCAATGACTGAAGGTAGAGGAACTTGACATATTGAGGAGACAACATCTTTATCAAGGTATGACAATGTCTCTTGTGTCAAATATGGCACGCAGCCAGCTTTGGTATACAAAAGACAATGTGGCATTTGTATTGCCACCTTTCCACTTTTATCTGTGACATCATTTACTGATGATCCATTGACTTGTTCCATAGCATACGTGCTTTGATGCACCAACTGTGTTATTCTCAGGGTGAAAAATACAGTCTACTACTCGTCAGGTAATTTTCATTAAATGTTTTCACAAAGATACAAACCTAAATATAAAATTACTATAGTTAAATTCAGCATTTGACTACAGTTGATAATTTTGTATCAGCCACATCAACACATCCAGAACATTTACACATATCATGTTACTGCAATTGTAGTTGGTCACAATCTTGTTGAACAGTTGTAGTGTTCTATGCTCCTTAATGCTCATAAAAATGGGACAAGTTTGCTGCTACTCATTACCACCCTGATGATGGCAATAGACATTACTAAAAATGTTGGGGTCATATTTTCATTCAATGACAAATCCAAACAGAAACGGAAGGTTAAAAGTCATTCTCTTATGAGATATAATACACAAACAAAATTACCAACAGATAATTTTACACATCATTTCATGGCATTGTGAAAATTCAACCAACATGAATCTTGCACCATCAAAAATATTGGATGATTATCACAAATGCTATTGTCAGCCTATCAGTGCAGTAATGGCACATGCACATATTGGTTCTTTGTACAAACCCATGCAACTTAGGGACTATTTCCAATTTAAGTCTCATACTGAAGGTTCAACAACAGACCTTTTACATGGTCATGCAAACAAGTACACTCAAAGTGAGCTATGACATCAGGAGAGCTCAGCAAAAGTGTACCAAACTGTGGTTGGTGCTACGCATTTACATACAGCTTGCCAATGACTGGGTTGTGCGCTGTGTTGTGGTCTCTTACCAGAGTTGAGAAAAACCCTTTTTTTCAAAACAACAACCCACTTGTTTTTTTAATGTTTCTTTGGTTTTTTGAAAAGAGTTATTTTTCTTTTGTAAACTACTTTTTACGAATTTCTGCTTTATTTGGAAATACAAAAAACTTACATTAAAAACTGGTATTTTTGTAAAAACAACTAATATAGTATAAGCTGTGCATGGAGTATTGACGCTCACGATTTACACATTTTGTATGCACAGGTACCTATACACAAATTTCTTGTAACTTTGAAAAGTGTCAATAGTGCAATTTATCCATTGTGAAGTAGAGAACATGAACCGTTGTTTGACTGCAGGTGTGGTGTTGGAGTTTTAGAGGCCAAAAAATTCTTCTGCTGAATGCTTTTCACACACAATATTTCCTGTCAGTTCTTTTGCCACTTTGTGTAGTTATTATTTGTAACTTACATTGGTATGACAGACAAACTTGTGAATTATCCCCAACTATTGATAAAAATCATATCAAACATCATAAACCACTTGCATATGCCACCTTCTAGTTCCTGCTTTCATAAAGTGAAGTCTCATCATTTGATCGTATATGTCACCTCCCCTTTATGTGTCATTGCATTACAGTAGTGAGTCAGGATTCTTTTTTGGATTTTCATTGCTTGAAACTTGAACATCTGGATGTAAGTTACCCCAAAATTGCCAGAATTTTTTTATTTGCACTGGTGTGATGTAAGCGTGATTGGCGTTTCACTATCAAACCAAAACACTTCTGTTTTGTACAGCTCCTTTTTCTTTTGGACTCCTCTGGAATTACCTGTTTTGTGGTATTGTTCTAATGAAACTGCACTTCTTTTCAGAGAGTCACTGTACCAGGTCAAGTGAGATGAAAAAATTATCACATGTGACATTGCACCAAAGTTGAAAATCTGGCCCATTACCAACACCAGTAGGCACACTCACATCTGAACTTTGCGTGTTATCTTTCCTACATAAGAAAACCTCTCAAAAAATATTTGTTTTCGACATCAACTGCCAGTCAGAACTTCAAACCAAACTTGTCTGGTTTATTAGCCATGTACTGGATGAATTTGCAACGTTCTTAGCATGGCAACAACTTCTCATCTACAGCAATGTTGTACATGCTGAGGAAAAAATACATTTTGAACATTTTCTATAAAACTATTCCAAAGTGGTGAATCGAGAGCAAATTCATAAAGCGGAGATATCTCATAAGTTCTGAAAATCTAATGCTACTGGGCATAGCTTGTGAGAACATTATACATCCCCATGACTTACCCCATAAAATTTTCACACGGAAGTTGCCTCTTCCATCCCACCACGCCACGACCAACCAACAAACCTATGAATTTTCACTTCAAAAAGAACCACATCCCAGGTTTGGTCACCAATTTGTTCTGCAACTGCCTCAACAGTGCATTTTCTTATATTTCACAACACAGGCTCAACACAAAGTATTCTGAACAATGTAGGCGGACTGCTAGTAACTGGTTGAATACGATGAAGGCCCAGGATGAAATCGTAGAATCTTGTATGTTTGCATTCATCCCTGAGTAGCAGATTATATAGTAACCTTTATTTACCTCAATTCCATCATCCATTATTTGGGACGATTGGTGATCAGTAATAGAAATAAAATATCCAATATCTTAGTATGAAAAGTTGCACCAGACTTGTTTTTCCTCTGACAGTATCATCAGTGCTGACATATGTAGCACTAGTACAGTAGCCAATATGTAATGAAAGGTAAGCTTTGATTTTATAGGAATGATACTGACGATAAAAGTTGCAAAAGTACGAAGGTGTGGACACTGAATCAGTATTGATTTGGAGGCTATACTGATTGATTTTGGTTTCACCATCGCCATACCACAACATTCCCTTGCATTTCCGCATCTGCATTAATTGATGCATGCCGTCCTTTTAGGTAGTACACACTTTAATTTTTTTAGATAAAATCAAAAAAGTTAAAATTCATAGGATATCAACAGAAAAATAAAATCGAATAAAAGTTTCATGGCTGCACTATTTAACACTACTAAGTTATTCAACCGTAAATGTCGAACTGCATAACTGATGCGTCCTATCCTTCTCATGTTAAGAAAAACACAAAAACCCCATTCAGAATTGTTTTTATTACATCATGCAATATCACCATTTACAGAATTACACAAATATAACTTGTTATACCTATTATGGCATTCAAAAATTAGGGTAAAGAAATGTATCCCATCTTTGTTTTCGCAAAGTGTTGTTGGTCAATTCACTCCAAAGTGGTAATGCTTGGCAGGCATGCACACAGCAAACAGAGAAAAGCCACTCCCAAGCAACTTCATGTCAAGTTTATGTGCATGTCCTGCTAGTACATCATCTATGCAGTGTATTTTTTCAACATATGGTTTGGTATACTCCAACATCAGAAACAGTTTGGATGCAGAGAAGGCAGAAAAATTGGTTAAAAGATACCAATTTACAGAGCTGAAAAAGATATAACTAGTAGAATTACTCAAATTGTTTGAATTATTCTTTTCTTTTTTCCAAGTCTTTCATATTTCGTTCCTGTTCGTTCTGTTGGATTAAAAAAAATAGTGTTAACTGTGTAAGTGTGCTGCTTACTTTATTTTTTACTTCATAGTATATTTTTCAAAGGAAAAGTAGAGTTTTTTTGGTGGGTTTTAATTTTCTTTTAAGTGTGCTTTTGAACTGTTGTTTTGGGGTTGGGTCCAATTACATCAACCCTGTTGCTTATAAGCTAATAGTACAAGTAACTTACTTCTTTGGTATCATTCTTTTCAGTGTTGTATTATTGCTGCTGCCATGTTGTGGCTGTGCATAGTTGGTGGAGGCAGGTGTACCTTGTATCAGGTGACATTTTCATTGCGCGTAACTTCCAAAATACTCATCTCTGACGGGCTTCACCCTATCCTGAAACCTTAGCCCTGTTTTCACAAATTTTTTACTCCTGATACAAGTCCGAAAAAAACACAGAAAATGGATACGTGCCCACTTCTGTCGTAAATTGCTACTAGCTGTCTGCAGACGACCAGTTACTAGCCGTAATGAAATCTCGGTTCTCAGTTCTTACAAGTGTTGCCATGCCACCATGTTGTGGCTATGCACAGTTGGTGAAGGTAGGTCTACTTGTAGCAGGTAACATTTTCATTGCATGAAATTTTGTAAATACTCATCTCTGACGGGTTTCATGCATAAATCCATTGTCAGTGCATGGTAATGAATGCAACAACATGTTTACTATCGCTATTTTCTGATTTGGTGTTCAGCTAAAAATTGACTAAATTAAATCCTACATCATCCAAACAGAACCAGGTGTTCATGCAACTACAGAACACAAACACACTTTCTCTAGTTAACACACTTATATAGTACCACCAACTATTAGCATGTTGTCTTAACTTCCATGAAAGCTGACTTGAACATTGAAGCATTTGGTTAATTATATAGCAGAAATTGTGTTTCCAAAGTGATAAGGGATGTGAGCTGAGGAGCACACTTAATCATCGCAAAAGGTGTAATGCTTCAATGGTGCTATTGCCGCATGAGGAAAAATTGACAGTGCCAATATACTTTTGTCTTGAATGCCATGGCTACAACTGTCCACCACAATTAGTTTATGATGGAGCTTCACAAGAAGTGCACAATTCTTTTTCTATTATAATTATATGGTAGTGGATGATATAGTTTACACAATTCTCATATGCTATAATGGAGACTGTCTTATCAAAAGAAATCTTTTCTCAGCAAAGAATCAGACACTAAGATCTTACAGAGTATATATTTCGCCTACGAAGTAGGCATCATCAGCTCTTATTCAAATATAATTTAATTAACTCTACTGTAGTGGAGATGTTTAAATCAAATGATGCCACTACTACCTTGAATATGCGTTCCTGCTAAACTGCAAACAATCCCAACAGCTACTATTGTACCTTAATTAACAGCGGCAAACCAAGCACCATAAGTTATGTCCAATTTAATTTATTTTTAAGGTTTTGTAACAAACAGGAAATGCATAGTAGTACAAACACACACAGTCTACACAATGCAGATTGATAAAAACAGACACAACAGAACAATTATAGCAAGGTTGGAGGTAGAACAATAGGGTCACAGATACTTTCTCAACACTACCGTTCGCTAACCCATAACATTTGATGATAGAACACTACATCCAGAATAGGACACCGAGTCCAACCCTGGTTGTTGTCAAAATCAAAATTGAAACTTAAACTGAAGTTAGTTTCGTATATGGGACATTTGTTGACGCTGGAAGGAGTTAAAGCCGATCCGGACAAAGTAAAAGCAATTGTTGATATGCCTCTACCACATGATGTGACGAGTGTGCAGCGCCTGCTGGGGTTTGTAAATTACTATCGCGATTTCTGCCCAGGCTGTCACATAGTTGCAAGCCACTATGTTGTTTGACTGACAAAGGCGCACCATGGATGTGGACGTCCAAGCATACAGACGCAGTGGAAGCTATCAAGACAGCTGTAACTGATCTTCCAGTTCTACATTACTACGACGTCAACGAAGAAGTTACAATCGAATGCGACTCCAGCAAAGTTGGTCTGGGAGCTACATTGTTGCAAGATGGGCAGCCTGTCTCGTTTGCATCAAGAGCTCTCACCCCAACAGAACAGATGTATGCGCAAATAGAAATGTCTGGCTTAGTTTATGCATGCCAAAAGTTCAATAATTACATTCTGGCTCGGAACGTGATGACAATCCATCCAGATCATAAGCCGTTGGAAACTATTTTCAAAAAACCATTAATAACAGCACCGAAACATCTGTAAAGAATGTCACTGTAGCTGCAGAAATACAATTTATTGGTAATATACAAACCTGGCAANAGAATTTATATAGCCGATATGCTTTCAAGGGCTGCGCTTTCCCAAAAGCAAGATATACATGACAACGATAATCATGTTCTTTCCGCTGAATTAGCGTCACTTAACACGCTTGAAGACGTTCGTGTTTCAGATGCTAGTTTAAAGGAAATCGCTGAGGCCACACGCCACGATGCTGACCTGC
>JGI24159J19872_10013662_pt1 | contig 10546 bp, 10 predicted proteins | sample Ectturendosymbi4_FD_19872 | JGI IMG/M metagenome (IMG submission 19872)
CGCTAATGGTTGGCTTACTGCATGCGATGGCTTTTATGATGCTTCTGCTTGTTGGCTGAGTCATATGAAAAAATAAACCATTGACCATTGACCATTGCATGCGGCTCTTAGAATAGTGCTTGAGAACCACAGTTCTACAAGTAACACCACGCTCGCCAGCTACGATGCCGCAGCCTTAGCGATGATTAAACCAAGGAAACATCAAAGGCTTGCAGATCCATTGTTGCATTCTGGCGCCGTAGCTCGTAACAATCGCTTTTAGTGTGCTATAAAGAGCATTGTTTTAGGTAAAGTAAGTCTAATTGGCCAAAACGTTAATATCTAGGAAAGGAGCCCCAGCTACCTCTCAAATGTTCATAGCTCCAGCTCCGGTCCTAAATTTTAAACTGAGCTCTGGCTTCTGATTTTTAATTTGAGCTCCGGCTCCAGACAAAATGCCCAGCTCCGGCTCCGGGCTCTGGCTCCACAGCCCTGGAATCAAGCCCCTGATCATGCTTCATATTGTCGTTTAATCCAAAACCTGCACACGGAAATAAAAACTTTTTTATGAATTTCAGGTGAAGAACCAAAAGATCCAAAACCAGTATTCAGCAACAATGAGCGCGTGAAGTGCACTTTGCCTGTTGATTTGCTGGAACCCTTGATGGAGAGCAGTGGAGAATGGGATGATAGCATAAGTGAGGTAATCTAATGCTTGTGTTATTGAGAAAATTTAAACAAGTAAATTGGTTTATCGAAACATCGCAGATAATTTTGAAAAACGTTTTTGCCCTATAGATTTCTTCCTAGTCAGCGGCGATCACATGTACGCAAGAGAAAAATTATCAATTTTCAAAACAAACTAGACATTCATTTTTCACAAACGCAAGTACATATTGAGGAAGAATTGTGATCTTCATTTTTTCAAAAAAGAACAAAAAAACGGAAATCGTGATAGTAATAAATGGCTCGCGCAAGAATTGAATCCTGCGCTGGTATGTCAGATTGTACTGGGTTCTTATATCATGTTCTGCTTGTTAATTGTGAAAACGTTGCTAGGTTTTTCTAAAACAGTTAATATGTTGTTGTGTTTTAGAGTTTCAAGTGAAAAGCCATTTCACAGTTAATTTTAATTTTATTTCGCAAAAGCCCCAATTTGGAAGAGCTTGGCAAAAAGTCCAATTTTACAAAACAACATCTCCTGAATGTTAGCAGGAATACCTTTGTGGCTGCTGTTAAAAATTAGCATCTTACTTTGGATTAGCTGCTTACTTGCGTTTCAAAGTTTCACATATTTCATGGAAACCATTTCAGTAGAGAGCTATTTAAATACTGCTGTCTGAAAGTTTGACTTTTTGAGTAGGCAGTCCATCATGCCAAAGCTCACATGCGTTAATACTTTGGGATGGCAAAAAGTGCACGTTCGTGAAACGCATGATGTTTTGACCAAATCACTAATGTGGATAATGAAAAGCCATTAGAACCAGGTACATGACGGTATGCTTAAAGAATGTTTAGTTTTAAAATTTTACAGATTTTCGTTTAAATTTGTCCCCAATTCTTGCTGACAAGCAAGAGCAAATAGGAAGAGAAGCAAGGAGTAAAAAAATTGATGGAACAAAGACATTGTGGTTTTCTGTAGTCGTTGCAGTTTGATTGTGCGTGTAGTTGTGTATGCTTTGAATCTAACCTAGAAAAAGCATTGCAGAAATAGTTGAATATATTGATTTAGTAATGCCCATCATGCTAATTCGCTTCGTTACCTCTTTGCGATGCATGTTTGTTTCATATAGTTTTATGCTAAAAAATCATTAGTTTCGTTGTTGCATTTACAACACTTTTGAAAACCTTTTGAGGTTTGGCTAAACAAATTTTGGCGAAATGTTCCAACAATTGTGAGAGTTCTGTTAAAGTTATATAAAACATGAACAAAATTAGGCGAATAAAGTAAACTGTCAATAATCATTAACAAGGCAGTTGCAGACCATGCAAGATAAACTGTTGCTAAAATAGAAATGATAAAAACCACTAAAGTTTTTTAGTAAAAATATTTTGTTTTTTGGATGCTGCTTGAAAAACAGCAATTTTCATAGTTTTGGCATAAAAGGTTACCTCGCCTAAACTAAGGCACGTAAACCACTTTGTTTTTCAGTTCATAGGCAAAGATGGTTCTGTAAAAGGAGTCATGGCAGATGGTGGTGTGATTGTGGAATATCATCCTTCGGTTGCATCAACTGGAAGACGCTTGGTATGGATTTTTCATCCAGCTGCTCTTGAAAAAGCTGCAAGTAAATCATAGTTTAACCTGCTTTGCATCAGATATTGCACGTGCATGCTGTTTTGTACTCCTTGCGTGAAGAAGATATTTTTTTAACAGAAGTCTTTTCTAGCGTTCAGTAATTAAAAATTGTTCAGGTAAATTCTAAACAATATTGTGAGTATCTTTCGTTTGTTTGCGGTACCAACAACTATATTCTCCATTGTAGTTATTGAGGTCTCGTAGTGTAACTGATCCACGTATTTTCTCCGTGAAGAAAGCAAAATATTGTAAACGCAACATGCAACTTGGTTATCGTGTATAGGAAGAATCAAATTTCATTCTTTTTTACATATCGTCGTAGGCGGTGTCTCAAGTTTTGGTTGAATTCCGAACAGTTATAAACGTCAACAGGACGAAGTAAACTCCAACAAGTATGATCATGCGAGTAGCATGTGTTTCTCAATTGTTTTGAATCGGATAATGTTCCATACAGTAAATCGCGCAGCTCTGGTTGCGGTCCTGGATATTGCAGTTTTAATTTAGCGTCTAATTTCAGCCACTTAATTGAAATACTGCATGTAGATTTTAAATAAGTTAATGTAACTCCTGTCTACACGCCAAGGTTTTTCTACATTTCCATAATGGACAAACGACCCCAAGGGCGTAGCGATTCGCGATTTAAGAACCATGCAGTGCTTCTGATGTACCTCCGAATAAAAGGCTTTAGATGATGAGTTTGAAGCAAATTAATACAGATATTTTTTCCCGACACTTATCGTTTGTTTTTTAAAATCCTCACTGCAGTTTACAATGTTTGGTTTTGTTCTGTTCATGCTAAAAGCATTTTTGCAGTTTTGCAGATTTTTAACGTGTTTTTCACAATAATAAAAATTTACAAATAGAGACTGCCTGTCGTTACACCTGAGTGGCTGTTTAGTTGCAAACTACATCAAAACCTCTTCAAATGTCTATTTCTTTGGAGATCCATTGGAGAAATCCCACAAACTGTAACAGCCAAACAATTCTTCTGTATCTTTGCTGCGTTGTATCGTTTCAACTGTATTTATAATTGCGTGGTTGGTTGAGTTTAACTGCGCTTTTTCCTTCTTTGTTTACTTTACGTCACAGCATCTGTTTTAGATAACTTGGTAACATTCCAAGTGCATAATTAGGCAGTTGTCGTACTTCTTTTCTTGCTTTAAATTTCATTGTTGCTAACTTGAGCAAGAGTTTTGAATTTCATTGTTGCACGTAAGAGTAAATGGAAACTTTGTTTAAAGTCCCGATAACTCTGTTGAATTGCCAGGTTAATAGAGATTGTTAGACTAGTTGAAATTTGAACTATTTTTGTCACGTTGAATATTTTGTCACGGCTACCTTTTGAGGTGCGTACTGCGTGTATATCAATAAGTGTTACACTGTTGCACGAAATAAGCGTTGAGTGCATCAATAAGTGTTACACTGTCTGGAAGCTCTGAAATTTCAAACCATAAAGGAATCCATTCTATGATGTAATAGGTCTTTTTTGAACGTTATTGCGTCTTGCTAAAATTTATGACAAACCAACAGATTTTGTGTACTCCGTTTCTAGGTGCTCTTAATCCTCTTACAACGGAGAGCCTTTTAGACAGCAGATAAGGAGCCCGCATGAAATCGCACTGGATCCATTGATGCCATAAACACAAACTTTGCCGAGTACTGTCTAGCAATCAATGGAGATGTAATACTAACACATTGCACCCAGAGAACTATCAGATCCTTACATAAGTATCAGAAGACAAACACAACATGCACAATTTAATGCGGGTCATTAAGACAAACTTGTACAAATTTTACGGTGCTTACAACACATTTAGGAGGACATGTGGTTTGGGCAAAAGTGAAGTTTGTGTTAGCAGTGTGGTTTTTATTGCAAGGTAAAGACAAAAACGAACTTCTGTTTGCATTTCGTTTGTGATCTGAACAACATTACTTGGAGCTGCCTGGAAAGTTCGGAGCACCAAAAGTTTTTTGTGTGAAATTTCGTTGCAGAAAGTCATTCCGTTTTAACCTATGACAAGATCAACACAAACATTTGCGTTCATCACATTTCAACATTAACGATCTCCCAATGGAATCACGTGACAATTGGAAATGTTCCCTTACATTTGTTGGCCCAAAAAAGTGGTCTTCAATACCAGACTGCATTAAGTCTTCTGCCACTTTTACCTTTAAATGAAAAATTAAAAAACACTTCTCACATGAAAAAGAAACATAGTTATGTATTTTAGCAACATTTCACTTATCAAAAACTAAATGCTGAGAGTTTCAGTAATTTAAATAATGTAATTTTTTTTGTTTTCTATATATCTTTACTTTTTGTTTCTTGTTCTTTCCCGCGCACATCCCATTTTTGGCATGAAATTACACTGCGTAGCTTTGTTTTATTTTTCTTTGTGCCTCAGCAATTATTTTTTAATTTTTTTCATACTTTGTTTAACCATTATGGACCACACCAAATTTTCTCAATCAAATTTGATCCACTTCTTTGTGTACATAGGCATGCTGTTTTCATCTGTAAATTTACTTCACCGTGTTTTGTGTTTGTTTGTTTGTTTGGCTTTCTAACGGTGCTTAAGTGATTTCCAACTGTTGTTTTTCAACTCTTTTAAAAGATTTCTAAACGGGGTTGATTAACACTCTTTCTTTAAATTGATCAGTTATTTTTCCATTGTGTTTTCATTTATTCTAATGTTCACTGACAATTGGTTTCCTTATTGCGCGATGGCTCTTGTGGAATTGTTTCTATTAATCAATCAATCTCACGCATTCCCACATTACCTAAAATGTGATCAATTATAGACGATGTAGTTCAAAGCTGTGCTATGACTATCAGTTTGCTTGAGAGATAGAACGAGCTGCAAAACGCCATGCGAGTTTCGTTATAAAATTACATCAATGTCAAAATTAATGAGAAAAGTTGATAATTCCAGAATCATTCCAAATTTATTTTACCTCAACTGTGTTTCCCAGCAAAGAATTAAATTTTTAGCAATATTTCATTGTAGGCTCAACAGCATCCTTGCAGGGATCTCCCTGTCCACCGAAAATAGAACCCACTGCAGCACCTCAGAAGACAGTACCCACTCCTTTGGCAAATACGACGGTGAGCATTATGGCAGTGAAATAAATTGTCCAAGATGTTTCGCAACGAGGCTTCTGGTCACAAATAGAAAAATCTGGTTACTTGAAGGCATAACGAATCAGTGACAAACTTTAAAATCGATTTAATTATCCAAGTTTTATTAAGCGAAATTTGCTCATATCCGGAAAGTAAGCTGCAATTAATGCACTTTTATAAATCAAAACAATTCTTTTCTGCTGTCCTTTTTTATCTTTCAATGTAAATGTGCTGATGACGTTATTTCTGCTCTTCGATACCTCTGTGTAGCTCCTATAAACAATTAAAGTATAAAAAACAATTGCCAAAAGCAATGAAGTTTCATGAAAATAACGCGGAGTTTTTATGCAGTATAAAATCCTTTACACATAACATGAATCTTTTCAAAAAATGTTTAGTAAGCCACACCTGCGCATTGCCATCACTGAAAAGATATCTGTTGACAAATAGTAAGCACAGGGAAGAATTTTATATCCATCACCGTCCCATAACGTTACAAGATCAATTAATTTGCTGTTCTCTGGGAAAATATCCAGCAATATTCTTAAAATAGAAATATCAGAAAAAATCGCCATCTGTAAATACCATTTATATTTCAAATAGTCGCAAATTGCACTCGCAACGTAGCCCTATGAAAGCAAAGGGTATTTTACGCTACAAGTTTAGTTCTAAATACTGGATTGTTCAATAGTTACTAATTGTTGATGAACCAAGCGGAAAAAGTGTAAGTCAGCAAATTTTACATAACCTTCTTTTCACAATTGAAGATTTTTACTTTGGTAGGATGCTGTGTCACTTCATCACCTGGAGTCTTTATTGGTTAGCTTCTATCAATCATCAAGTTAAAAACTTGTTAAAATGATAAACACCACGATTTCCTTCTCAATTCCCTGATGCTGTACCCGCTTTTTTATCAGTGTAACTTATAAGCGTCCGGCAGTGAGTCAAGCTGCATTCTTGTTGAATGATAACTACTGCTGTTGGCACTTTTTTTCTAATAGTTTTTAAAGAAAATTTTATGCCACTTTTGCTGAACCTTTTTCATTAATTGTTGCGCGACGACATTTGACTGCATGTCAAATGTGCCTTTTCTAGGGCTGCCTGATGTAACGCACCAACCTATCGTTCTTCTGCCAGACTTTTTTGACACTTTTTAGTTCAAGGTTTACTTTAATGTAAAAACAACTTACAGGTATGCATTGTATATGATCTCGTTTCTCAGATTTTGTCACACATCGCACAAAAAAATACAAGTATTTTAGAAAACCTCTTTGACAAAACTTCTTGCAGTCTTCCACTCCCGCTCCTTCTTCTTCTTCCTCACCGCAAGCTTCGAAGCCTACCGTTGATGTGTCAAATCCTTCTATGTGCGAATCTTGTGACGAGGAGTATGCGTCAGTCATATTCTATCCTTGTGGCCATACAATTGTTTGCGAAGGTATGTTTTATTAGAGTTTCGGGTGGAATCCAGGTTGCAACTTGCAACAGAATAGGCAATAACTCAAGAAATTGAATTTCCGAGCAAAGCGAAATTGTGGTAAAATTATCCGAACGTTCTTTTTGTAATTTTTTTCGATAAATTATGATATAAACAATAAAAATATGTTTACTGTATTTCGTTGCAACAAGCATCGTCTTAGAAAACAATATTGTTTCTCAGCACGTTTAAGTTACGGGGTTACGGGCAGATGCTGTGCAAAAGCTTACTGATCAGTTCTAACAAGTTATTGCCCAGTGTCAAGTAAAGGTTCGATATTTGTTTCCTGAGCTGTCTTTTGCATTTTCGATTCAATACACGATGCTCGAAACAGGATCGGGCTCAACATTCCATTCGTATGGATTGGACGTTTGCATGTGGGTGTTGCTGTTGGACGTTCGTTGTCAGAGCAGGCACGGAAGAGGCCAGTGCAAGACTCATCAGGGTATTATTTTATTCCTAACTAGCAGAAATCCAAATGCAGTACAGTCACGGAAAACTTATTCCATTACACTGTTGTTCGATTTCTTTGTCCACGCCAAACGTATTCATTTTCCCCTGATGTATATGGTCACTGCGTGGGGATTCTGGAGATCGGGGTCTTACCGTTTCTGGTAAGCACGAGCATATTGGAAAGCTGCGCATTGTGTGAAAGTTGCCCTCTCGAGCTCATAGATAAATTAATGGCAAAGTATTACCAAAGAAAGCGGTAGAAGACGACTGCACTTGAGATTTTGTTTGCAAGACGCCATGAGGAGCAATGTCGACCAGAAATAAAGGTTCACCGCTCCGCCTTGAACAAGCGACACGACCGGATGCTGTCTCACGCGACCAGCATAATTCGCCTGGGCAATAAAAATAAAAAGATTTGCTGATGGATTCAAACCTCCCACCTTTGTGGAGACTAGTTACTTGAATATAGACATGTGGGAGTTTGAATCATCGTTAAAAGATCAAAGTAGAGCCCAGCGGGTTGATTCCTTGAAAGCTTACAGCAAACCTATTGCTTTTAATGGACAATCGTGCATTGACTTTGCTTATCATTCTCCAAAGGTTGACAGCGTAAAGCTCTGTGGAGTAGCTGATGCCAGGAATGTAATTAATGAGACTGTGTGTTTTCGTGCTGTTTTTGGCACAGCAGTTGTCGTATCTCATAAATCAGAGATATGACAAACAGAGCAACCCTAAATAAAACGAGGACTTTTGGAAAACAAAATAGAAGTAAGATGCAACCATGAGAGTTACGTTGTTTGAATTCGTTGATGCCACTGGTGCAGGCACTGTGAGCGATCAGAGCCTAAAACCTCAAGCTGGGAAGGAGGAAGAGCGCAGCTCCTCAAGGTAGTTTTAAGCTGATCCCCACCAATGGAATGCGGAGTGGGCGGACAACCCCACAAGACTCCGCATTTTCATTTCCAACACCGGGACCCATCCCCCGTAGGGACCCTCCCAAGGAGAGCCTGGGTCCTTCTTAACCGCCTCGGTACCGGTATCTTAAGTTTCCGCTCCTGCTTGCACAAATGGGGTATGGCCTCATCTGCGGTTTGTGAGTCTGGCGCAGAAGAACAAACGTCGACCATGTTGACCTCCAACGTCCAATCCATCGACCTCCTCATGGACTGCATGGCCTGGCGGTTCTGGACGATGAGACAATCGCATGGCTGCTCAACACCTGCCCGAGATCTAGTGCGACAAAGCAGTGGTTTGAAGAACTGGCTCATTTTGCCCCCAATTGCTTGAATGTCATTGGAGATCTCCCCAAAGAATAAATGACGTATTAAAAAAATTTGCAGATGGATTGAACTCAGTCGCCGTTGTGAAGACGAATTATGTGATTACAAATGTGTGCAGTTTTGAATCATGGGAAAGTGAAGTAAGTAGAGACCAGCCGGCGGATTCCTCGCAAGCTTGCAACAAACCTAATCTTTTACATGTCGACGAACCAGAGAGTGAACCCCGGCTAGCTCAGCTTTCTTGAAATGTTTAAAAATGTGCTGAAGACATATGAAAGCTTACTTTCTTCATGCGATGAATGAGGATTTATTCATTTTAGTCTTAAGTTTGTTTGCTTTCGCTGCTCTTACTTTATTTCAGGACTAAAGATGGGTAGTGTTACGTGAAATCGACTTCCTATTTTAAAAAATCTGCTCGTGGATTAAACTCAGTCGCCTATGTGGTGACTAGTACGGTACTTTAAGAATTCGGATGCAATTTATGTTGTTCTGTACAACACTACTGCTAAAATGTTATACTGCTTTTAGTTCTGAGCTGTTGTATGCAGTCCAGCTGGAAATTATTCACTTCAGTAATTAATTTTTTTTGTAAAAAGTACTGCTTTGCTTTTGAAGCTATTTAAATACGTTTTGCACAAATTTGTAAACATGGATATTTCGCCATTGTTGGAAAAACTGTTTTTTCAGCATGAACGATGGGTACACGCTGTAAGTGGCAGTGGAAACTTGTACACATTGATTTCCACCACAACCACTGCTTAACGTTCGAAGGACTACCACTCACACAACATCATCCAAACACATATCAGAGCGTTTTTGTAATACCACAGTAGACAGCTTGTGCTCGCTGCATGGGCCTACACGCTCACAGGATAACCTTGCAGTATTATTTAATTCCATGGGCATGTTGTTTTGATACACCCATTAGTTAATCCTGTCAAGTCATTGTTTCTCAACTTAGAAAATTCTTCGTTTGTTGCTTTTTCAGTAATTGCATTGCTGCATTAACAGTTGCCAACTCAGTGCTCGAACGTTTCTATAATCTCGTAGTTATGGCAAAAGAACTGTGGAAACAAACAACACTAAGCACACAACGAATGTTCAGTTTAAAACATCAGTACGAAACCGTTATGGAGCAATCGTCATCACCTCGGAAACTCAACATTTTTTCGTAGAAAATCATGTGCTGTTGTATTTCGCACACAGAGCGAATCATGATTTCATTTGGTATGCCCAGAAGCAAACAGTTAATTATCACGAGCAACGGTGGATTGGAAAATTCTCGAAAACTAATGTGTTTAAATATTTTGAAGCTGACGTATCGAAATTAATCACAACCTATTGAAATTTTGCTGAAGGGTTAAACGTTTTTCCATCGCAAGCATAGCGCTTCCTCTCCCTATTCTTTCATGTGTCTTGAACAAATATGCAGTGATCTGAACCAAAGTTGTTAACGGCCTCATTTTGAAGCCCAAGCCCGGTCCGAGCTTGACATTTATCTTTGAAGCCTAATTTAGGCCCAAAAGCCAAATTTACCGAGTGAGTCAAGGTATGCGCAACTGCGGGGCATTGGTGGCGTAACTAGGTAAACATGACTAAACAATTCACAATTTAATCATTTTCATTTATCCTTTAATCAACTCGATTTCTTCAACAGTAACTTGGCGACTAAAATGTCTGCCATTGCAAAAACTTTGGTATACAGGCCCAAAATCGGCCCGAAACACTTTGACAAACTTAAGCCCGAAATGTCAGGCCCGACTTACAATTCTGTTCTGAAACGCAGAAGTGCAGACTGTATGGGGTAACCCCAGTGCCGTGGCAAGGGTAAGTGAGGCCACCCCCGAAATTTCACGTGGGCCCCCCATACGCTATTGGCCTATTATTATGAATTGCAGTAAAAAGTCGTAACCTCTCTGGCAGTCATTTTCTCCTCA
>JGI24159J19872_10013664_pt1 | contig 10545 bp, 8 predicted proteins | sample Ectturendosymbi4_FD_19872 | JGI IMG/M metagenome (IMG submission 19872)
TGGGACACGTGGTTATTCTTAAAAAATTGCGTGCATTGTACAGGGACAGTATGGATGTTTTGAAGTCACAGCTACGATAAATTTGTTTCTTTATTGAAAGTCCCAGGAGGTGTGATGTAACAACCGTAGTCATGCACAAGTGACAGCTTTCAAATTGCAAGCGGTGCTGTGTTGCACTTTTCAGAAGCAATATGTTTATTACCCTAAGACTGTGTTGAATCTGATCAAATCCGAAAAGTGCTACAGCTTACGTTCCTAAATTAATCCAATGAAAGCAATGTACCAAGTAATTTTACAGTTCGGCTGAAAACTGCGCACTTATGATGAGCAATTGCAAATGAAAACAAGCACTTCGAAACAGAATGCAAACGACTGTTATCCCACAGGGCTGAGCAACACTCGGATCGTAAATAAACATTAAGATCAATTACATGATAAAGTGTGGTTAACAGAAAGACGGTTTCCTCGGTATCAGTTGTGCTCAGGAGTAGGTGAAAAGGTCCCCTCCCTAAAAATTGTTTGTTTCTTAGTTTTCAAGTAACAATGAAGTCTACCTCGTGTAGTTAATCACCGGCTTGCAAACCTATCGCATAGATTCGTAGAACCGCTCATGCCTAGGCAAGAGTCAGTTCACAGGCGGCTGTTGGCTTAAACCTTAACGCAGAAGCGAACTACTGTGTACAAACGCACCTCAGCGTCAGCGACGGCAAATGTTTCTTCTACAAGATAAAAACAGATATGAGCTTGCACAGTCCCAGTTTTGAAAACTTATGAAACAACTCCAAACTTTGGTGGTTTCTAAGTAAGCAGGTGAAACTTGGACTATCTGACAGCCTGAATTGATGGTTAATTTTTTGGCTGCAGTACAATACAAAACATACGCTTCGGATTCATTTCATATTAGCCAACAATTTATGCAACATACCTGCATAATCTCGTATCCAGACAACGAAGTGATCAACTGGCTCTGTCACATATTGAATAACTGCGCAGACTGAGAAGAGGTGTCCTTCCACGGCAAAATCCAATACACTGAATCGATTGTGTGGTAAGCCTTGCTGGAAGTGAATCATCAAGCACGGGGGAATCCTGTCAAGGGAATTCAACTATTTCAAAGCTACGTAACTTGGGTCTAAAATTATGCGCGCACAACACAGAAAGGTAATGCAATTCAATCCAGTGTCAAACTGAAATTGTGTATTTCTGCCAAAATCACACACCGATGAGCCTTTCGCGTGAACAACCATTACAGCACAAACCAAATTAGACTATGCTATTGGTATCTATGCCTCAGACGATGAGTGACCGGCACATAGGACATATCTGCGCATCAAAAACTGAAGNTTGTTTGCTGATCATGGNTCAACGAATGCAGTGTCTNATGAGGAAAATCAAATGAGTAGGNTTGCACAAGCGCAAAACAGGAAGAATGAGACATCTGGTCGTTTGAAAAATCATCTGAATCGAATGCACTTTCAGAAATTACCCAAGTTTGCAAGTAAACATGTTCAATTTTTTAAGGTTCGAGAAGTTGACCAATACAACACATGGTGTCATTTGCTTGTTGCTAATGGTAAGTAATGAGACAGTTCTCCATTTTGACCGGAAATATGCTCCTCAAAACATTGCAATGAATGGTTTAACTACTAACGAGTTTCATTTGCTAGGGTTTTTCTTATTAGTTCTGTCTACGGTAGTCAAAGATAATGGTACTGCAGGGATTTTCAAGAGTTGAACGCACACACCGTAATGAAGAGGCTAAGGTGTGTGGATATTTTTAGAAATAGTTTGCACTGTTACGTATAGAAACACTGTTATGCTGGCACATTCTGCTTTGAAGCTCTGTTGACCACTGCAATATTTAATGCAGAAATGTGCGCATAAGGCGCGGATCGCAATTTTTATATGTTTAACAACGTCTTCAATGGGTCAAATATACTAACGGTCAGTGACTTCTGTCTCCAAACAACGTGAATATGCGAGTTGATCTCGGGGCCATAGTTTGCGAGTTGTCGACAGTTTTTTTTAAAGCAGAGTTGATTTAGCACATCTTGTCGACAGTTATGTACCAGAGAGACCAGTGCTATGAAATAGCAGAAGCTTCAGCTATGTTGCTTCGCAGTCTCACAAACTTTTCCCGAAGAAACCTATCATGAGTTCGATTCCAATGTGTTGATACAGACCTAGATTACATTCATAAGCATTGCGGGATTGATCTGTGTCCCATGCCTTCATCTCCATTGACCCATGCATGATTGTTATATGCAGGCTTGTTCAGAAAACGGATTTGATTGTGGGTTTCGTAGTTCTCACATAACAACCGAAAAAACGGATCTTATAGGGTGACTGAAAAAAACGCAAGCCACAATCTTGGAATTAAATTTTTAATTTAAATTATTATTCTTTTCTTTCAGGTTGTAGTAGTAGACTTAGTGTATGAAATATTGCAACAATATTTTTTTCCACCGAAGAGAAGGCATTTTGCGTGGAGGCCTATTTCGCTAGCAACTGATGCAAAGTAGTGCAAGCACGTTTTCGGAGAAGGTTTCAGTGTCGTCATGCTTCATCAGAAAGCAGAATTTTTGACCGGATTCAAAAGTTTAGGACTATGGGAATGTGCAAACTCTTAATCTAACCAAAAGGTCTGAGGGATACTTATTCTGGTCGGACGGTGAGTGCTAGGACGCAAAGAAATATTGATGCTGTACGTGATTCGGTCACGACGTGTGCAAGTTTGCCTCCAACATCGTGGAGACCATTTGGAGCGTGTTTTGGAAAGAACATGACTTTTATGCGAAGGGACTTCAATGACTGAAACTTTGGGAATGATTGTACATAGGCTGAAGTTTAAAACCTGCAAAGCGCGTCAAGTTTATTGGGTTTTTGTAGGATTTAACAAAATTTTCACGGGTTCTATTTCTTTGGTTTGCTCTGTAAATCAGCTTTAACGGATCAATTACGATAAACTGTGGTCAACAGAAGACGCAGTTTCCTCGGTATCAATTGTGCTCAGCAGTAGGCATGAAAAAACTGCAGGATGATGTTGCTTCTTATGATTTGCTTCCATACAACCTAATGCAGTGGTTCCCAACCGGTGGGTTGCGACCCAAAGAGTGGGTCGCGGACGAGTGGCTGCGGGGGTCGCGAACAGCATCTTCAATAGTTTGCTGAAGTCTCGAATTTTTGCAACTGCGCATATCAACGTTGTGGTATGTCAACAAAACCAAAACATGGATATATTTTTATGAAGTTCACATTACCTCCGTTGTATGTCCTGTCTGGTTTCTAATATCCAGGGGTGGAAGGGGTGGCCAACCCGCGGCTCGGCTCTTTCCCGGTTTCAAGTCGCAAAAATTTTGTAGCAGTTGGTCACCTTGACAGTCGGGGTGCGACTTACACAAGCATTGCGTGAAAGCGTGCTTGTTGGTTTGTGCAAGAACATATACACACGAGCGCATTTACGCGACACACGCGTTAGTTACCGTGTTGCGTGGAAGCACGCTTTGTGGTCTGCGCAAGGACATACACAGGCGATCACATTCACGCGGATGTGTAAATTTCTGTTATTATCAAGTTGGTGTGTGATGTTTACAGTAAATCTAGCTGAGCACCGAGCAAAGGTATGTGCGTCAGTGAGGAAGAGACGTGGCAATATTCACGTGTGCCCATGTGTATGATGTAGCTCTTTGCGGAAACACAGCAAGAAACGTGGCTCCTGATGTCTGACTGGTTGGCCACCCCTGTATACAGTTTCAATCGTCCTCATTGTAGAAACAAGCCAGAAAAAGCAAGCGCTGCCCAGCGATGCTGAGATTACGTCAGCCTTGTAAACATCTGTCCTGTTGTGAATACTTGCCAGCTTAAGTTCCAACAAAGCACATATTTTTATCGTTATATTTCCGCATTAAATTCGCTATTTTTCATTCATTATGGTTGAAGCTGATGGTTCAAGCACGCAGACTTAACGGATGATGGGATCTTACCAGCAGACCTAACAAATGTAAGTAACTTTCTAACATAGTGTAATTTGCAGTTCTTCATCATCTTTTGAGCGAGTTCTTCAAGCCACTGCTTGGCCGCGCAAGATCTCGGGGCAGGTGTTGAGCACCCATTCGATTGTCTCATCGTCCAGAACCGTCAAGCCATGCAGAGGTCGATGGATTGCACATTGGAGGACAACATGGTTGACGGTTTGTTCTTCTGCGCCACACTCACAGGCTGCAGATTTGCAGTTAATACGCTTCAAAACAAAGGGTTGCATCCTAAAGAAGATAATGCTCTTGCATTGCATTTTCCGCTATCGAAACACCTACACGACGTTAACAATCGTGCATTCATTTTCTGAATGAAATGGTTGTTATTCATGCCTGAGTGTATTTGCAACTGCGAAACGACTCCTCAGCACGTGACTTGTTCTCTGAAAAATCCCTGATGCAGTTCTAGGGTGCTATGCAGCAATCATATCCAAACCCAACTATTCTCCTCTTTTGTTGTCTGCTTCCATTCGTTTCCACCTACTTCTGTGAGCAGGGGTGGATATTAGGGAAGGCGAACATGATAGGTCATCTTGGGCCCTGCTTTTTGCAGAGCTGCCGCAGGCACCATTTGAGATTTCGCATTAGTTTTTGCTTGATTTTTTCAGTCATAGACCGAATATTTTTTTAAATGACAAAAAACCACGTCAATTCATTCAAAATGTCCGAAAAACATTTCAGCGGAAAAGAAACCCAGGTTTTTGCATTGTTCTGTTAAAAAGCCTATAAACCACTCTAGAGCCACATTTAATAACATCTGAAGAAAATCATACGTTTTTCAAAATAAAGCAACAATTACGTGCAAATGTGCTGAAGACGCTCCCTGAACAATTGTTTTGGGGCACATTTCTGAGAGTTTGCCTCAGGCTTCTAAATTCTAATATCCACCCCGTCTATTTTCAGCCCTTGTCCACAATAAACAAAACTCAAGGAATAGACTGGACATTGGAAATGACTTGAGGTTAATTCTCACCAACACGTCCCCAAAATTTTCAAGAACATAGTTGCACAGATGCAAGCTCAGTCGTCCAGTTGATTAGCATATGTGTTGTTGGTCCTACATAAGAATGTAAATACAGTGAAACTAACAAGTGAAATGATAGTGTTTTTATCTTGTTGGTTGTTATTTCAGCCCTTTAAGAGTTGCAGGTAATGGCTGGGGCCGAGCGCTTATGTAATATTTTCGAATGGGATCGTGAGAATAAAAAGGTTGGGAACCATTTATCTAATACGTAGCATTTCCTTTTTCACCTGCTTTAGGAAAAGCAAATTGTCATGTTTTAGTTTTAGTCCCATAACTATCAAAAAAGACAAATAAGCCTATATAAGATGGAAATACAGTACAAGAGTAGCTACTAGCAAACTTTAGGTTGGCGTGCAACAGTCAGCAAGTGGATTTACAAACATTGGTGAGACAAGAAACTTTTATGACACTTGATGTTCAGGTTTAGTTTCATCATACATGTTTCTGTACTCTCTTTCAAGTGTCACGAGTGCTCATTGGCGCCCAAATCTACTTGCTTGCGCTGTGCCCACAAGGCTACTGTCGTAGTGCATTGGTGTCAGCACCGCGTGTGAGCCATCTCCTTGCACAAATCGATTAGCACCGCACAAAATCCAGGACAGACTGCAGATATTGTTTTTCAAGTCTTCCGAATGATTCGACTGGAAATGGTACCCATCCTACCAGTTTTAGTGTTGTTTTCTCAACTCGATGCGCACTAATCTAATCCATGTAACTTTCCAACAAACATGACCCACACATTTGCTTTACGATGTACCTTAGCCGGCCTTGCGTGAAACCATCGTTCAATTTAGAAGTAACTGCCACTTCTGACTTTAACTGGTACTTTCCAACATGCAAGTGTTAAAGACATGCAAACAAGCAATTTATGAGAAGCCAATCAGGCAAGCTAACACGAATTCACATTGCTAGGTAAGTCAGCATGTAAACAAACCTATCACATCTAAGTACATTATCAACTACATTACAAAGTCCACTAAAGAAAACAATGTGGCTGTCTCTTTGTATACTACAGATGATGGAGTTCAGTTTGTTGTGAGCATCTGGAGGACCAACTTGTTTTCTCAAAATGCAGTCGATACTTTTGTTTTCAAGGACAGCTTCACCAATACCCCTGAGCCTCTTTCAGCCTAAGACTCTTGTATACATATAATTGCTAACAATTTCCAGTGGATTTTACCACACCACAGAAAATACGAATTGGTGCTAAAATCTTGCTTGACCACAACAATACCTAGATGCGTGCTTTATTTATGAGCAACAGCTGTGTAAAAACTTCGGTAAATTCTTCAAGAGCCTGAACCTTAATAGCTCAAATGACACAAAACCAGAACAGTATCTGCAAATAAACAATTCGATTTCCTTACTTCTCCATGATCATACTCCTCTGTTGATTTGTGGCATTACATTTGTAACATGTTCTGCTGATTGCTGCGTTCAAAGGATGAAAGTTTGATACATTTGACAAAAAAGATATGATTTCTGTCTTCACTCTTTGAGCTTGAGTGAAGTGACATTTCGTGCACTGAAATTCCCACCTGAAAACGTTAACACTCAATATGCATACAGTGTAAGACATAAAACCAGCATTTTTTCTGCAAATTTTGATGCACACCAAGCAAAACAAAGTTGGTGTCTTTGTCTATTACGAATTGTGTTATAAAAATCAGTAAGTACTATTTCATGAAAAGCAACAAATCAGTACCTGATGGTTACCATGAAAAGACTGGACAAGGTTGAATTCATTTTCAAAAGATGTGAAAACATTTCAACAGCACTTTGATTTTCACCTGTGAACAAATAATAACAGTATTCAATGATATCAAGTAATGTGCAAGAAGTAGTAAATCCATGACACACCTGGCTTAAATTGATACTTTTCCACCAACAGTTGCATCACTTGGTCTCTCTTGGTGTTGAGTGTAGACAACGCAGATGCATTATCACCAGGACTACTGCGGCAATTTTCTGCTTGGCATTTATCATACACATCACATAAGCTGTGAAAAAATGTGATGAATCAGGCACTCACAAAACGTTTCTCAAATTTGCCTATATTTCACAAAACCTGAAGAACTACATACGGCTAAAACTGCAGCAGTCATATATTAACAGAAAGTATCTTCACCATATGAAATCAAAACAAGTACTCAACTGGTTCAACCAGTTTGATATGTAGTTGAGTTATACCTGTAGGTAATTAAGCATGAATCATAATAAATATCAAGTCAAGTGCATCTAAAAGGCATATACAAGTTGATGAAGCCACACCGCTTGATGGATTGACGGAGCACTATGGCTATACCTTAGTCAGGTGCCTTGCGGAGTAATATGTAAGTGTTTCTACAACACACACACCTTAATGTTATGTTGTGTGTAGGACCCCAAAATGACACCTATTAAGAGACATGCCCACGATTATGAGGCAGGAGTTTAACAGTTCAATGCGCAAGTGCAAGGGTAAAATATTACCAATTTCATGTATTTTTGGCCATAACTTTCGAACCAGAAATCCTAGTAAGCTGATCAAAGGCTGAAAAGACTCAGATTATGGCCTAGTTTCAAATAAAAACTTGAGCGAGGGAATACTTCATCTAGCGGTTGGGCCTAGGGCCAGGTAACTTGAGTTCAAACCCTCAAAAGACTTGGCAAGTCTACAATGAAAAAAAGTGTTTGGTTTTGGGTTTCTTATGCATGATGTCATTAGTGAGGTAGGTTTTTGGCTATTTGGGCTCATGTTACCTGGCATAGGGCCCAACCACTAAACGAAAGTATTTCACTCAAGATTTCATTGGATACTAGACTAGAATCAGAGCCTTTTGAACCTTTGATCTGCTTTCTAGCATTTCTGGTTCAAAAGTTATATCAACTAAAAATAACAAATTAATTATCTAATTAGTGGATTAATTAATCATATTGTTGTTTTTAGGTCATAACTTTTGAAACCGAAACCTCAGCAAGTCATCCAAAGTATCAAAAGACTCAAACTTCAATCTTGTTTCTAATAAAAACTTGAGTTTTCAGCAGTTTGGGTCCAGGTCCAGATGAAGCAAGCCAAAAAGGCCAAAACTACTCCACTTATGACTAGACATCGACCAATATATATGGCTTTTTGGGGGCCAATACTGATAGATCGGCCATTCACGGGCCGATAGCCAATATTTCAAAAATGTTTAAACCTTGTTTTCTGCTTCATTACTAACAACATAATGTATTCTATGCTTTACCTTTTTTCAAAAACTTCAAAAATCAGGATTTATGAGCTCAAATTTATCAAATTGCAGGAATTTCAATATTTTGCTATGATTTTTAATTAATCTGAGTAACTTGATAGCACAGTATAGTTCCATCTACAAAAGCTTAAAAATAGCAACTGCATAGGTTTGATGCGCAAGGTACAAGGTCAGCTGACAGGCAAATGCAATGTTTTCTGCTTGTTACTAGAACTATGCGGCTTGCGCTGGCAAGAATGTAAACGAACAGTAAGTTATCCAGTCATCTGCAACCTAGCCTAAACAAACTTACTCATATTAGGCAGCACTAGGCCAGGTTTTTTTAAGGAAAATGTTAGGTACCTGATATGGACCTGTAAGGACCCAATTTCTCTTTTTCTAGGGATCCGATGATAATTTCCTCTGATTCTAGGGACCCGATTTTAAATTCGAGAGACTGAATCAGGTCCCTAAAACACTTCAACCCTTTAATGACCACGCAAGCCAATAAATTGGCTCGCAATTTTTTGGCCATAAAATCACCAGATGCTAGAGCTGGAGAGCTGTTCAAACCCTCTACGGATTCAGCAAGTCTTCTAGTCAAAATCAAAAAAAACAATTTTCGGTGGGAGGTTTTCTGGAGGTGACGTCACAAAGAGGACATGTTTTGGAAATTTTGGCCATCTTTGGCCAGTCCTAGGCCCCAACGCATTGACCCATTCTTTTGGCTCAAAGTTTTGTTGAAAACTAGGTGAAAATCCGCATCTATAGAGCCCTTGATTGACTTGCTAGCATATCTATGGCCAAAATTATGGGCCAAAAACCTAGTTTTCGGCCTAATTCCTAACTTTTCAGAAAATGCATAATTTGCCCTTTTAGGCCAAACTTTGGCCGGCCATAACTTGGCAGCAGATAGAGCTAGAGAGCTGTTCAAACCTTGTAATGACTAGTGGCGTCGTGAAGTTTAAAATAAAAAAAATTTTTTAAAATTTTGATGGGGGGTTTTGGGCCAATTGGATCATTATGGGGGTATGATTTTTGGTTAATTATATGACGTCATCATCCGATCCCACGCGCTAATAATTTGGCTTGCAGTATTTTTGGATTCTAGGCTAAAAGACGTGTCTTTAAAGCCCTTGACTGAGTTTCTAGCGTTTCTGGTTCAAAAGTTATGCCAAAAATATTCCAAACATGTCAGGAATATCCCAGGGGATTAGCAGGGATTTCCCTATTTAACATACTACCATTTTTGCCATAACTTAAACAAGAAACGCTAGAATGTCCATCAAACCCTCTAAAAGCTCGTACTATACAGCAGCCTAGAATGCAATTAAATTTTGTGCGGTTTCGCACCAGTGGTTCGGCTCGATTTACGCACTCACACGGGACGTTGACGTCATGCATTGTTTTGACAGACCTGTCAAAACATCATGTGGTTTTGTAAACATGGCCAGAAAGGCCGAAATCGCACGGCGAAAAGTTTTTTTTCAGCCAAAACTACAAGTCTTTCCCGATTCAGAGCAGATTTGAACAGCTCTCTAGCTCGATCCGCTGGCGACTGTTGGCCATATAGAAAAGGGGGGGTTGCCGCCACAGACTAAGGTTTGTGGGTGCTGAAATTTTCACCAATTTTTGGTGTTTTGTCTATAATTTCCGCTACAGATATGCTAGAAAGTCATTCAAGGGCTCTAAAGACGCGGATTTTGGCCTAGTTTCCAAAAAATCTTGAGCCAAAACAACGGCCCGATGGGTTGCGGCCCAGGGCCGGGCAAAGGTGGTTAAAAAAAGCAAAAACACCCCCACTTGTGGTGGTCCCCACAAAGAACCCTAAACCGAAAACGAAAATTTTTTCTTTTTCGATTTTGACTAGAAGACTTGCTGAATCCGTAGAGGGTTTGAACAACTCTCTAGCTCTAGCAGCTGGCGATTCACGACAAAAAAATTGCGAGCCAATTTATTGGCTCGAGCAGTCGTTAACACTTTGAGAGCTGGTCTACGATATATTCGTACTTCAATTTCGGCCTAAAAAACAGCAGTTTTCAGTTGCCTTACCAACGCCCTAGCTCCTCCGTCGATTGTGCTAGAGAGCTGTTCAAGGGTTCAAATGGATCGGCCAGTCTAGTAAATTGCACTCGAAAAAAAAGGGGGGTGCGGAGTTTTTGGTTAGGGGGTGCGGAGTTTTTGTGACTGATGTCATAAGTGAAGTAGTTTTAGGGTCATTTTGGCTCATGTTGCCTGGCCTAGGGCCCAACCGCTAGGCCAAAGTGTTTCGCTG
>JGI24159J19872_10013666_pt1 | contig 10545 bp, 4 predicted proteins | sample Ectturendosymbi4_FD_19872 | JGI IMG/M metagenome (IMG submission 19872)
ATAGATACGCTTGCAAGTTTTAATCGTCGCAGAAGAATGAAAGCAGAAAGCAGGCAGATTCCTCAGAAGCTTGCCACAAGGCTAAAGTTTGCTTACTATAATCTACTAAATGTTTCTTTTTGAGATTTTATGGCGACCAGCACCATATAAAGAAGTTGCTTTTCGGTGCTTCTAATTTATTCACGACGGATTTTGATAGGTGCAAGAGATGACAAGCATTTAGTCGTGGGGCGGGAATGAGCAATCGCGGAGTACCTTCAGCAGTTGAGCCGACTTTTTTTGTGGCCTGTCCCTCCACTTGGCAATTTCCATGATATCAGTGAGAAGGTAGAGGGCCAGTTGGGAACCGCATCTGCAGAAACCGTCGGTCAAGGCGCTCACATCCACCCGAGCAACAAACGAACGACTGGACGAGACCAGTTCTGCAGGGCAGTTGTCAACCTGCGGCACAGCATGACGTCGCCCTTACAACCTTTATTGAAGAAACAAAGCATGAGAGACAAGGGATTTTTGCTCGTTTTTTGTACTCATTTTGGAGTGGTCTGCGGGGCTCTACTCCGCTTGCTGGCGCCGTGGGCCCCGCGACTGCTTTCGCAGTAAATAAGCTCGTTTAAACCAAATCACAGTAATCCGGTAGTACCCAGCAAAACTTTGACAAAATAACAAGGGCTGGCCTGTTGTTCGCAGCTGATGCCTGTCAAACGACTTCACACGAAAACTATGCAGCTTCATCAGAAACTCAACTCTAAAGTTGACGGGATCGTGTAAATTATAACATCTTGCTTCAAGGCGATTTACCCACTGGACGATTTTTTCAGTCACGCTGCGTGACGTTCTGAACGAGAACTTTGGTGAGGTGGTTACAGAATTACTCGTGCGCAAACGTTGCACAGTTTCCGTTGCTTCGTGCAGATCAAGAACTATTTGCGGAATGAACCAGGCATTGGTCCAATATAAAGAACGCCGTACAACCCCTCACTAGGTCGACACACAACACAAGGTCGGTTGAAGGGTACGAGCCAAGCATCAAACGAAAAGACTTCGACTTCAAAATATCATGTAATCTGACAGCACGTTACTGAGTTTAAGCCATTTAAATATTCAGATACAGCGCAGTTAGCGCCAGGGCTGCGGAGCCGGAGCTGGGCATTTTGCCTCAGTTTCAAGCTCAGTTTAAAATTTAGGACCGGAGCTGGAGCTATGACCATTTCAGAGGTAGCTCCNGCACCGGGTCGCTTCCTAGATACTAACGGTTTTACCAAATAGACTTACGTGTGCTCTTTATAGCACACTANACCCGATTGTTACGAGCTACGACATCAGACTGCAACAATGGATCTGCAAGCATTTGATATTTCTTTGGTTTAATAATCGCTAAACCTGTGGCATCGTAGCTGGCAGGCGTGGTGTTACTTGTTGAACAATGGTTCTCAAACACTGTTCTGAGCCGCATGCAGCTCTCAAGCATCCTTTGTGCGGCTGTTAGCAATCTTTCAGTAACAGATTCTACTTGAATAAGAGCTGATTGTGCCTACTTCGTAGGCGAAATATATACTCTGTAAGAGCGTAGTGTTTGATTCTTTGCTGGGAAAACAGACAGTGTCTTTCAGTAACACCTTTTTGTATAACAGACTTCGTTAGTGCAATACAACAAAACGTGTCAATTGACTGGTGGTAGAAATTTTTAGTGCGGCTCTCTAACAAAATCGTAGTTCTGAGAATATGGCTCCCTTCAGCGAAATGGTTGAGAACCACTGTTGTAGAAGTAAAAAAAAACGTTTACTACCTTACTTTCTAGTCAGAATGATCAAACCAGGTATGTAGTAGTGCAGCGATCTGAAAAGAACTGAGCTATATTGAGTGGGTATATATTAAATATCCATAGCTTTTGTATAGCTGTGTAATCATGCTGTTAACAGGGAGTATGATTAAGATATGATACCATTGCAGATTTAAGCGTGAAATGCAAGGCACGCCAGTGTGAAGTAGGAATTTTTATTAGAAACCATTAGCTTTGCTCGATTACTGGCAAAGTTCACTAGGAAACGTTACGTTTAGAAGCAGTAGCATAACATGAAAGTTATGAATAATTGGTAGAGAATTAGTATTGCTTTGCAAAGCAGTATATTACCAGGAGGGTATAGAATCAAATTAAACAAATGTGGACTTTCAAAGTTTTNATCTGTGGAAAAAATCTGTGTTTTCAGCACGGTAACCAGTCTTATTTTCTCCTAAGCTTTGCAGGTTAAATTGTGCTTTACTTTGCAATACATCACTTCTTATTGTGAGTGCAAAAGATAAGAAATCAGAACTTTTCAGCTATTTTAAAAAAGTCAAACGTGAATGTCTTGCTAGAAGTCATACTATTCCTTTGAACAAAAGGCTTTTAAACACATCTTGGTATTTGTGTTAATGCAAATGTGTGCATGTTTGAAAGACAACATGAGAGATTCAAATATGTGTTTTGCGTTCTTTGCATGGTTTGCCCGGGCAGCGCTGTTAGCTGAACAAAACACTTGGTCAATTGGGGCTGGTCTGTGTTTAAATGCTCGGACACAAAGGTAGTTTTCCACACAGCCATTTTCTTGATTCTAGTCGTAAGAAAAATCAAAAGGTCCCCAAGCACTGACGGCAAAACCAGCGAATGCCTTTCTAGAAATTGTTTGTATTACCGTTATCTTTAGTTACGTGAATTACGTTTCTGCTGTTCTCTGGTTCTTCTAAACCTGATATTGTTGTTTTTTGCTGATTTCCACATGATAAGAGTGCTGCTTGTAAAAACTACCAGATTAAATTACTCAAAAAGTTTGGTATATTCTCTTAGTTTTGTGTACTTGATTTAATTCATTTTCCATTCAACTTGACGCATACCAAGACAATTAAAATATTAATGTGTGAAAAGGAACAGAAGCCGAAGCCGGAGCCGGAACCATGAAAAAAGAGAGCTCCGCAGCCGGAGCCACACACATGAAAACCAAGAGCTCCGGAGCTGGACCGGAGCCATGTTCATGAAAAGAAAAGCACCGGAGCTGGAGCTATGTCATTTTTACGACGGCTTCGCAGTCCTGGTTAGCGCTTTTATCAATGACCAGGCTGTAATGACTGTTCCATTGAACACGCTTTGTTGCCGCAACTTTGCTGGCTGATGTGGCAGGGGAGAAGTTTTTCTTCCTCAAATAAAGTTCTGCTTAACTTATGAGACGCAATAAACACGGAATCGTTGAAACGAGCGCAGGAAAGAGATGCAAGCAATGCCAATGGACAAAAATGTATAGGAGACATGACTAACGCTGCAAAAGGTTCGAAAGACGTACGTTGTGAACAATGTCAAACATTTTCATTTTTCCTTCCATCTTCCGCTTGTCCTCATTGATGTGGGAAAGAACCGATTTCAAGATCTCTTCCGTCTTTCCCAGTTTGCTGTGATCTTTAAGATTGGGAGAAGTTCGACGACGAAGGTCTGCACATTGAAGAGACTCGTTACTAAGATACATGCAGCAGCACAATGACCTTCGCAGCTCCGTAGGACAATCCGAACCAAGACAGCAATCCCAGGCTTCGTTGCAAAAGACGCAAAACGTTATTGGGGTCCGGTCCTTGTCCCCATGAAAACCGAACGAAAACAACCCTAACTGGTCTCATTACAAAATTAATTTCCGCAGCGAATAGTCAACGGTTGTATCAAGGCAGCGTGTCTGGTGTTTGGCGACCGTGGGCCACAGCCATTCGACAAAAGACAAAGCATGAATTTCTTTAGACAGAGTCGATAAACGTTAAATACTTTGCATTGATTTTACCTCTCAACAACGGTTTGGGAATAAACCCACACATCCAACATCTTTATAGATTTGAAATACGACTGAGACACAAATTTTCATTTTTCAGCGTTATTTCCCGCTTCAAGCTATCTTGTTCATTCTCTCGTAGTCGCACCAGAATATCCTGAGGCCACCATTAGACTGGGCACACCGGGAGCGGTATTTGGTTAGTCTGAGAAGCGACCTATCAGTCAAAAACAGGAAGGCGAGAAGCACAGCCAAACATACCACTGATAAGCAGGCTGATGCTGGGCAGTCGCTGAACCGGCCGGATAAGCAGCGCGTCAAGCGGTTGCTTAAAACTCTGCGGTTCGTTAACACATTCCTCGAAGAAGTTTTTCAGCTCCGGGTTGCTCCTCTGTCGCTTGAGGAGGGTCTCCATGCCCAGGTCGAAGTAGTTTACGTATGGACAATAGACCTAAAGCGGACAGAAGATATCATAGTATTTAGACAGCCCTGAAATGATGGATAATGGCGACAGAAGCGATAAATAAAAAGCACCTCTTGATAAAGAATTAATGGGAACCTTGGTCGAGTCGTCGCACGACTGTAGTGCGCTTAATCGCAGCTGGCATTAATAAAATATACCACTTCCATGTACTTATGCAGGGTTCCATTTTGCAACTGCTGAATGATTGTCAGTCACAAGCAGGCTTACCAAGCAGTATTGGCTATGAAATTACAGGTTTGAAAAAAGCATTTGCAACAAAATTGTTCGCAACAAACCAGTACAGTCAAACGTAGGGATGTCAACTTAGTAATAAATTATGTTGCCTCATATGAACGATGTGTGATTTTTGTGGTAACTCGTGTAAATTCATGACAACGTTGCTGATGCTGAAAAGATAGCAGACCACATAATTTTTACCCAATCACCATCTGGACCTGGAAAATGGATGGAAAAACTGGTAGAAGCTACAGTAGAACAGTGGCACGAGAATTTCCTTTTGGTACTTCTGGAGAACCAGGTGTTATTAGCTACAGACGAGTACCGACTATAGTATATTAATGAATTAGCGACAAGCAACGTTACGTGATCTGATGAATTGGTGCTAGTGCACAACATCTCAAAACTACAACGCAAAAGTCAATATCTTGTTGTGATGAATAAATGGTGAGTTTCCACGCTGCCTCTTAAATATATCANGCCATTTACCTTTCCGTTCAGTAACNATTTCAAGATGCTATTGTCTGGAGATACCGGCTACGTGGTACAATTAGTTGAACACGCGCCACCGAAGCTGGTAGGTTGGATTCGAATCCTGGTGGGGTCGTACCGAATCCTGGAGAAACGGTACTTGCGTTCTGTCCAGCCTCGTCCTCGGCATTAATGGGTGGGTACAAAGTAGAGATGATCACTGAGCAGGAGTGCCGGAGTTTGCATTTGCATTTTGCGTCGGAACAGGATCCGGAGTCAAAGTTTTATATTATACCCGAAGCAGGACCAGGATCAGGAGTCATACGCTAATGTCTGTCCAAGAGCCAATCACCAATTTCAAAGTGTCTCTTAAAATTCGTATAGTGATGCTTGTTGTAGGCAAACAGAATTGAATTGATTGAAAAGTGTGTTTTGAACAACGTCAGCATTGTCACTTGTCACCATAATGAGACACTAGGGGAGCAACGAGGATTTCATCGCTAAAGGTGGTACTCTTAAAGATTCTTCCAGCCTGTGGTTTAAGTTGACTTTGGCAACAGGTGATGTACATTTTCACAAATACATATGCATTCACTTTTTAGAGAAGTGTTTGCATTGGTATTTTTGGAAAAGACTACAATAAGTTAATTCCTTGACTTATTTTTATGAATTGAATTCACATGATAAATTTCCAGACGCACTGTTTTTGTTAACTTAATTATAGCTTTCCTTGTTTGTACATTTTGCCCTTCTTCTTAAAATATCTTTGTGGGTAAGATTAAATAAGAGTTACATACACATGAAAATTAGATTTTGTGTAGTGTTAAAAGAAGTTTTTATAAAACAAATAATAACTGCATTTTTAGAACCCATGGTACCGAAAGATGCATGCTTGATATGAGTTACTTGGAAGATTTCCGAGTGTAAGCAGGAGTCAGAGTTGGTGTTTTCAGATTTTTCGGAGTCGAAGCTGGTGTCTTTAAACAAAAAAATAGGAGCGGAGACAGAGTATAAAAAACGTGACTGCCCCATCTCTGGTGCAAGGAAACGGTTCACGAGCAGTGCTGCCATTGACTCGCACTCGCCACCAGTGCAACATTCACTGCGAAAGTACTCCGCGTGGCGCACGTCGCAAGCAACCGAAGATGGGCGCCGCAGACGCCCGTGACACTTCGAAAGGAACACAGAAACCACGTATAAACTGAACTGTCTGCAGTTTGTTTCCAATTTTTCGCGGTGTTCTGCATTTCTCATTAACCATGTATTCACATGCTGGTTGCGGGCAACCCGAGAGTGAACCCTGACCTTTGCTTGAAATTTGACCTGGGACTGGTTCGGAATGTGAGCGGCTGCAGAAAGTTTAAGTCACTGTGTAGAGGAAAGTTTCCACACCAGCGGTGGTTGCAACTTTTGGAGATTAGAGGATAACTTCCCAGAGGTGAAAGATAGCATTCCAAATCTGCCAATTTGTTTTGGTTGCCTTCAACTTTATTTCAAAAAAGCGTTTCCAATTTTTTTTATCCAGGTCCCACTTTTCGCGTTTCCAGCAGAGCGCAACGGCCAGCTTGAAGCATGGACACGTTGTACGACATTCAAGGTGGCTCGTGGTTCGGCAGCAGTGCGTGACGGTATGGATTATGAAGTGCCTAGGAAGTGGACACGGTAATTGCGCTGGTGCGAAGCGGAAAAAAAGTACTTTCTTCCTGATTGCGGGAAAGTCGCGGCAGGACCAAGCAAAAAATCTCATCCCGCGCAGGTTACACAGATCGGCGTTTCTTAACCCCAGCAACAAACCGACATCCAAGTTCAAATGAAGGTCAGCAGCATAGCGAACATAAAACTAGTAGCCTACTTTGTGGAAGTTGACAGCTCACCCTAACCACAACTACTGTGTTACAGCGGCCGTAGCCATTCAGGGGAAGTGCCCCCAAAATTTTGTTGTGCTCAGAAAAATTTGTTTCAAACATATAATGAAAACAAAAATCTTTTCTCCCCTAAAAATTTATTCCCCCCCCAACCTTAAAACCTGGGTACGGTCCTGAATAGCGTTCTAGTGCAATGGCAGTTGCANATTGGAGCGTGCTAGGTATCACAGAAACCATTCAAGTTTNTAAAAAAGAGTTACTAANTATTATGCACTGTTCCCTTTACACTATAAGCAGCTTCGTCTGAGGGAGGTCTGCAGCCTAGATGACCCTTGGCCCTTCGCAGCCTCCCACTTCCTCGTGCATTTTATAAATCGATGTACTTGGAAGCCATCGCAGTCCTACAGTATAATAATCATGATGGCGTCATTCATGCGTTTGTCTTAAAAGCTTGTGTTTCATCAAAGTAAATGTGTTAACACCGTCAAGCGTATACTCTCTACTTCCGCCATGTACATATCCTCGTCTTCTTTCATGTATTTGTATATTCCTTGTCACTGCGATGCATGTTTAAAGTCTAGCGTCTTGCTTGTGAGAGTGGAGACGTTACACAATACAATTATACAATTACACAGGCGTAGCAAATCGGAGGTCGGTCTCCATTATGGATACACTTTGACACGAAACATGCAAACAGTGTAAGCTCACTCATAGTTGAATAACGTTGAAATTGTAAAAATTACAAGCACAATTGTATGTAAAAAGATATATTTGGAACCGTGTATCAAAAACAACAAAACAAAGATTGTTATATTTAATTGAAACCAAGGTTACAGATCATTCAAAATCTACATCTCTCAGCGCAAGCCATGAAATGTTGCTGGCTTGTTGCAGCAGAGGGGAGCACGATAAAGATCTGCGTTTGCAATTATGGCGCTGGGCAACATCATGACAGTGTGTTTACAGCACACAAACCAGCACCACAATACGTTCCGTCAGACATCATTAACTCACGCGTTGTATATCTCTTTTTTCTGGTTGTTGTTTACTACTTCAAACTGATATCATTGCCCTGTGAGCACTGCCAACTCTGCAACAAATTAGTATTCAACTTCTTTACGGCGGAATCAGCAACGCACTCTGTCACTACCAGGGGCGTAGCGAGAGGGGTCAAGGGGAGAACAATGCCCCGGGCGCCGAATAACTGGGTGGCGCCAAAAAGTCCCAACAATCTCGAAGGTACTTTCTTCATTACAGCACATTTGCTCCCAGGACCGCCAAACATGTTTCTAGCCTCGGGCGCCATCAAACCTTGATACGCCCTTGGTCGCAGCCACTGTATGCAGTAGAATGCAGGTTTCTAATTAAAAGTGACTTAAAGCAAGTAAAATATAAATACTGTTTCAGATGCCTAACAGAAATTGCGACGTGGTTCAACCAGCACCATCCAACTGCATATAAACCGTCGGAAAAAGGATGGTTTGGTGCGTTAGGTCGGACGTGCCCTTTGGAAGCGCATCAACCCTAACGTGCACTCCGAAACTGAGTTAAAACCTACATATCTATACCTTGATGAGTTGTTCTTGGTACTTGTTTATGACGTCAGCAATGCAGCAGCCCTCTTTCCAGTGGTCGATCAAGTCGCTCAGGTCTTTGTGTATTGAGGCGTAGAGTCGGGCGATGTCGGGAATTCCCCCGAACACGCTGCGGATGTCCTCTTGCGCGAGCAGTGGCTGCCCTTCGCTCACCTTCTGCTCCAGAGGTTCTTTATAAACCTGAACAAGATGTTGCAGCAGAACCATCACAAACGGCAAAACGCTTGTTACCAACATCAACCCATTCAGCCAGCAATGAAGTCAGCAATAACAACGAAAGGCTGCTGGTAAGCGAAGCGTTTTGTATTGAAGGAACCGAGAAACTGAGTGCGCAAACTGTGCAGGACAATCATCAGCTGTTCCTGAGCGTTTGCGCACAATCCTTCACTTCACTGCGATATGTGGATACATTGGTTTTGCCTTGTTTAATGATTTTACCTTGTTTAGAACGAAAGTCATTAATCCACGCAGGAAAATACCTAAATATAAGCGCAAAAAAGCATCAAGCCGTATGGGATGTAAGCAGGCCTCATTTTGAAGCCCGAACCGGGTCTGAGCCCGGCATTTATTTTTGAAGGCCGATTTAGGCCCGAAAGCCATATTTACCGAGTGAGTCAAGATATCCGCAACTGCGGGGAGCTGATGGCCTGCAACACAAACATGACTAAATATTTCACAAGTAATCATTTTTAATGAAGATTTAATCAACTCGATCATCCACCAGTAACTGGCCACAAAAGTGTCTGTTGTTGCGAAAAAATTTTGCATGCCGGCCCGAAATATTTTGACAAACTTAAGCCCGAACCCGGCCCGTTTCGACCTGAAAAGCCCAGCCCAACTTAGCCGATACAATTCTGTGATGGTCGCTCGGCCGCTTTGTTACTTTATTACATGGGAAACGTCGTCAATTAAAAATTGACTTATGACAGCAACAGGGCTAGCTGATAACTTGACCCGTATGGTTTTTGGCCAACCCTTTGTGATTCAAACATGTTAGAACACATCAATTTGCTAAACCTAAAGTTTTTGATGTTTTTATATTCTGATTAGCATGCAATTAATTTCTGCTCTTTTGTTCTTTACCCTCCTGTTGTGTATTTCGTAATTTGAGTCACAAAAAATGTATGATTAAATAAACCATTACCTTTGTCGCGCTATGCATTTTTTCGAAGTAGTCTCTGAGTGCAGCCGCAGACGCCTGTTCAGTCTTCAGGTCCGCAACCAGCTGATATTTTCGGGGGCAGGGGCAACATGATTGTGACTTGCTTTTGCACTTAAGAAATACACCATGTATTTGATTTGAAAATTTCGGAGGGGTAATTGCCCGGCCCCTCCAATGCTGGTTGCGGGCCTGCGGCTCTTTTACGAGGTTTTGCAAAATCCTGGGGTGAAAGTGTTTGTTTCACGTCAGTGACGTGCAGCACATGAGGGCTTTGTGGGAAAACTGATCACTAATGGCGTCGGGCGGCAGCAAGTGCTCAGACAAGCAAGAAAAGCTTGTCGTGGCTGACTTGTTGGCTTTGACGCATTAGTACGGGTTAAGCTACTTCCCCACTTCACCCTGCGTCAACCGGCTAGTGCGTTGAAAAAATGTTGATTGACGAGAAGTCCGGATGCCCATGAACCAGTGGCTCACCAGCTACTCTGCAAGCGAGCCGCTTGCGCTTTGTGGTTGATGCGGCAGTCCGCAAGGCTTAAATTATCGAAACGCTTGATCTTTGCTGAACATTTCCAGCATTCTTTTGAGCACAGAAAATATTGTGCGGAAAATCAAGTCAACAGCAAACCACAGATGAAACTTAAATTGCGTGTAAATGGAGTTAACGTGTCAATGCGTGAACATTGTTTCAACGATTTTTTTTGTACCCCAAATTTTGTTGTGCTCAGAAAAATTTGTTTTAAGCATATAATAAAAACAAACATCTTGCACCCAGAAAAATGCATTTTTCCCGCCCGAACCTTAAAACCTGGCTGCGTGTCTGGGTTCAAAGAATTAACATATAGATTGCGAGGTGAAAAGTGGTGTAGGCCCAACCAAGACGTATTTTTCTTTCAGAGTATGCAGCACTAGGATAAGCTTTTTTTTGCTTTAAAACCTCCCACAACTTTGCATTGAAAGGGAACGTTTG
>JGI24159J19872_10013668_pt1 | contig 10544 bp, 8 predicted proteins | sample Ectturendosymbi4_FD_19872 | JGI IMG/M metagenome (IMG submission 19872)
TCGGCCTCGACCCAGCCGCAATTGAACCCCTCGCGCAGGTCCGTGATAAATGGCGGTCTCTTGTGAATATGGTTGGCTCAACGCACAACGCGCCGACAGGCGCTGTGCACGAGACACGATGATGATGATGATGGATCAACACGTTGAGTTTGGAGTGAGCTGCAAATAATTGTAAACAAAGTTTATTTTCCACATCTAACGCCGTATTTAACCAAATTCCGGTTGCACTTAACTGCAACAATATTAAACCTTTGACTTGTTGGTACCTGCTTTAGGAAACGTATTTCTTTAGGCTTCTGTTTGCCAGACGTTGTGTTGGTGAAGTAAACAGTTTTTGATGAGCTTGAAATATTCACTTCATGTACCCGCTAATTGGGACTATTAAATCGGAATATGAATTTCACTACTTAGAGATTGCAGAAGTGCATGGTTATTTGTGGTTTGTAAAGATTTGAACATGTAGACGACACACAACCAGCACTGTTTAAACGTCGCATGGAATGATTCAGAACCGTGTATTGGGAAGAACGTGCTCGTCCCCTAACAATGATACCGTATTTCACTCGTGAGTCGATTAAGCTCTGATATAACATGTGCATTGCTTGGTTGTTCGGGTAGTGCTTTACCTTGGACATAAGACAGCTTACTACATAGCTTTTTGTGCAGTTTCCACGTCAGCTTTATATCGATATAGCATCCAAATATTGTTATTTAAACTTTTTCGGTTGCCACAATGGTTCATTTCAGAAGAATCCGTTAATTTGTCTCTTCATGGTATGCTTGGATTTTGCCTTGGCCATGTTTAACATAACGTTTGTGAAATATATATGCGAACCATCGTGTCTTCAATAGATATTTGTCACCAAGCACTGGATTTCTTTTCAGAAAGGTATTTCATTGCTGCTGTGCAAGGGTAACGCTTAAGCATGTACTTGCTTCACTAAGCGAAAAACTGTTTTTGTTCGCTATCTTAGTAGCCCCACTCTTTATGCTCTGTTTCGGACGAAAAAAAAACATCTTAATACGTTTTTCCCGTTTTGTAAGTCTTGATGCATTTTCAATTTCTTTGTTATTTGGGTCCACGCTACAGGCTCTGTTTTACCATTAAATAGTTTTCGTGCTATGAATTAGCATGAGATGCTAGTTCTTAATCCCAGTCTAAATTAGCTTGTATTGACCCATACTGCATGCATATACAGTCTTAGAGTTTCCATGTTTTAAAGCATTGGGATCCAGTTCCAAGCAGCTTTGTAACGGTATGTCACCATTTCTTCATGGTAAAACCATTCTAGGTTAAAGTGCGATATGGATTTTTTCTCGAATTTCGGCAAGCTTCCTACAAAAGGAACCAAATGTGACATTACGCTGCTTGTGAGAGCTAGCAGAACAGTACCAACCGTCTCATTCCACTTTGTCAAAGTAGACAGCAATCTTGGAAATCCCTCAGCAACACATTTTTGTTATTTGTTGTTGATGCATTGCTGGCAAATGACTAGTTCAACCTGAGAGCACGCCGGAGCAAGAATACCCCTTTGCACTGCGCAAAGAAAATGCTTTGTATTTAATTTACGCAAACAACCAGCATTTGCTCCTGGCAACGAAACCTGTTTTTTGAGTAGTGCATCGAGTGCGTTACGTACTATGCAGTGGTGAAATATGCTATTGTTGGTATTTTCACCTTGTATTTTAGAGAATCTAATAGCTAACTGAAATCATGAATAAGCCAAGAGCTTGTTGTTATTTGTAGATTTTAAGGAAGCTGATTGAAAAAAAGCAACAACAAATAGGTCAAGTCTACTCGGGCATGGCCTGCTTCAAAAACGGAGTTCGGCAAATTCCTGTTGAGAGCATAGTCGGAATAGGTGTGTATTACTGAAAGTTTTTCCCTGTGATCGGACAATGCGATGTAAACCTTAACGCTAACTTTTTTCGAAGGATCGACCGGATGGGAAAATATGAAAAACCGAGAGAAAAAGGAAATCCATGACACTGTGGACGGCCTGATCGACATTTTAAAATCCATTGTGCAAAGCTTGAAGGTGCGGCTTCATCAGCCTTGCTAATAACCTCGTCTCATGTGCATGGCGTTTCTTCGCAGGCCTATTAGAGCACGTTGGTATACGCGTAGCAATTCCAACGTTGCGAGATGTTGACGTTTGTAATGAAGTTTCTTGTTCCGCATAAGAGTAAGAAAATGTCCGTTCGTTGTTCGTGGCATATCCGTCTGTTATGGCGCTGCCTTGTTTTACGTGCTGTGGGGTGCCAGCGGTCACAAAGTTTCAAGCGCGTATTCGACAACCCTTCGGTTATTCTGACACCTCACAAAATCAGTGCATCAACAGATCTGCAGATACGTACGCCCTACAGCAATTTCTCATGGAAACAGAATGGTGATTATTGGTTAGTGCAAACACTTGTCACAATTTAAGCACACTTCAACGGTGATCGGTGGTTCATTACAGTTTTTCTTTCTGAAATACGACAAACGAAAGTAAGGATTCTACTTGCGCAGCTAATTGTGAAAACAGCTTTACTATCGGTTAGGCGAGCGCGCGGCAGACAATTAACAATCAGCCAAGCACACAGTTGGAGTTACGTACAGCGAACAAAACACGCAGCTAAGGTGCACCTGCAACCTGCTTCAAGGGAAACGTCAACTAGTTTAACGTAGACCAGGGGTTGCCAGCCTTTCTCTGACCCTGTACTCCTTCAACATTTCGACAGATGAGCATGTACACCTAAAATTTCCTATAGCAAAAAGACTGAGTAAATAACAAAAATCCCCTGAATTTTTAATAGAATTTCAGATCTTTAGAACCATAAAGATAGACTCCGTTTTTATGTCTCATTATATTTGACAATAAGCATACAATGATTTTTGAAAATGATATTCACTGATTTATGTACATTTAGAAAAATATATACAATTTCCCTTTTATTGCTAACCTTAAATGTACCACGCCAGATAGGCAAAAGTACCCCTAGCCTAGGGGTACATGTATCCCAGGTTGGGACCCCTAACGTGGACACTAGCGAGTGTGCACACTGAAACTTCAACTGCAGACCGATTAGGCGTAATGAATTAGTTACGTACCAAACGACGTAGTTTCCACCAGCTCTGACTTTCGGTCTTCACGTTTTATCAGACAGCCCGCTGTTTTGAATGACAGAATTGTGGGTTGCACACCCGCGAGTCGAAAACGTCACTAACGGGTAATAGGAGCGGCGAATTTTGCATGAGCAGAAACGGAAACGCAAGTCACGCGGTCGGAAAACTCTGCTAAAGGGCACAAGGGTGTAACGAATCGTCGAATACGGAAAGGCGGCACTGCACATCACATTTCTGTCAAAAACAAGTGTGATTCAAGACTGCACTAACCGCAGCGAAGCTTTTGACCCTGTAGAAGTCGTACAATTAAATTCGTACAACCCTGTGGAAGTCGTACAGGCTGAACCCAACGTGTTCTAGCGCCATTGCGATTGTTCATGCCATGTCACTTCCGTACACCACACCGCTGCGCGTCTTAACATCGTCAAATTTCCAACGATTGCATTGAAAGTCTCTGGTCGTGTTAGTTCGTCGTAAAGATATTTTACACGTTGGTCGTTGTGTCGCAACTGCCGTCAGCGGAGTACTGAGGCCAGATGGCGCCCGGGCAAGAAACAAATTTGGCGCCCCCATGTTCGAACCTAAGATCTTTCGTAACAATTGTACTGTATTGAAGAAAACACTTACGACATTGTTGGGACTTTTCGGCGTCCGGGGCATTGTGCCCCCCTTGCCCCCTCGCTACACCATTAACTGTCGTGGTCGTGCATCAATATTCTCTGAAATTTTGCTACGGTTGACCCTGTAGCTCTTTCAAGGTAACGTGCTATCTTAGTGGGACGTTATGAACAATACGCGTGGAGAGCTTATCATTTTAGGTAAATCCGATTTTAAACAGTTTTAATCCAGAACAAGACCTATGGAGTACGCGATCCCCTTTTTGGCTTGATTGCACTGCTTAGCTTGGGTTACATCGTTTTCAATACTATCTGTGCTTTTCATTGGATAATATCGCCAGGGACGTTACAAGGTTAAATAGCGGCCGCATAAGAAGCAAGTTTGGCGCCCTTATGTACGAGCCTTAGATCTTTGGAAGCGAAGTATTGGAAAATGTACGTGTGGCATTGTTGGGACTTTTCTTTAGCGCCCCCGCAGTGATTCGGCGNCCGGAGAATCGTGCCCCCCTCGTTACGCCCATGGTTATCACATACGCATTTCATATTAATACAAAACTAAAATCATGATTTCACCGCCTTTTTTCCTGGATATTTAAAGAGGTACTAGGTAATCGCTGAAAATGCCCGAGGGGAACAGAAAAAAAGGTTGGGATCCCCTGCTGTAATAGTAATCCAAGCTAATGAGATGATTGAGGTTGTTTTTCACCTACAAGCTCATCAAAAGCGGAAGCTTTAGCAAGACCCCAACGAAGATTATGTTCAGGTGTATTGTGTGGTGATCTCAATTTTGATTTAATGCCTTGCATCATTGAAAATGCTGACTCGACAAAGCCATCTTTTCTCAGAGTCAACATCAGCTGTCGCAACATTTTTCCTTAAAAAAACTTAAACTCTCAGACCCAGTGCAGTAATGTACTGCTTGAAAAATGCAAATGTATCTCTAGGGAAGTGGTTCTCGATCTTTTTGTTTGTTGCGGACCGCTTTCACTGTACTCAAAATCGCTGCCGACCCCTTCGTTTTGTCAACGCTTTTTCGATTATTAGAAATTAGATTGGTCGCTTCTTAGCGTGAACACCTCAAGGCCGCTGAACGAATCGCTGTAACTCCCCTTTGGCAAGAGCGTTCACCTTAACCGCCCCGGCAAGAAGCAAACTTCAGACTTCGGCCTGCCGCCAATTGCCGTCACCAAAATCAAATAAATAGAAAGGTCAGTCGGCTAGCAAAACAAACCTGTGAGACTACAGTTGTGGTGCGATTAAGCTAATGGCCCATATGAGCGGATAAAACTAGCTGATGTTCTTGTTTTCGGACCCCCTAAAACACATTCGTGGTCCCTTAGGGGTTCACGGACCCAAGGTTAAGAACCCCTGTACTAGGGTATGTGTACCCCACGTTGGGCTCCCCTGCGTTACTGCGAAAGATATAATAGTAAGAAAAAGGGTTATCGCACGTATCTGTCAGAACCGGAGTGTAAAACTTTTGTTGCATCCCGTGGTTCCATGCAATAATGGTCGCACAAAAAGTTCTGATTCAAGCAGACATGTGTAAGAGGCTCTGCTGACAAGCACCGAGAACTTTAATGCAACAGTTCTTCATGAAGCAGCAGAGAAAACGTTATTACAGTACTGTTAAGGTCACAAAACGCAAAATAAAAGTAGACCGAATTTCAATTACGGCGTGTCATTTCTGTGTCTTTATCACCACCCTAAGTGATTTGCTTCTTTCAAATGGCAACTGTTGTGTATAATGTTTGTTTGCTTTGTTGAAACCATAACATGAGCTACTTCTCGCAGAACCACAGCAGTGCGTGGCCATTTCTTGAACCCGTCAAAAAATCTGAAGTCCCTGATTATTATGACGTCATCAAGTCACCCATGGGTAAGAACGACATACTTAACACAAACGTTTGTCGCAGTTTTCGCACATACCGTTTTTTGTTATGTCGTTTTTTTTGGCTGATCGATTTCAAAACTCATATTCAACAAAACCGAGTTACGATCACTTTTTGACACATTGTACCCTTCTCCATTCGTTTATTGCGTGCTTATCTTTACGTTGTTTATATTGGCTGCGATCGGGGCCGTGGAGCTGTAGCCCAGATGTGAAAACTGTTGTTGCTTGCGGCCAGTTCGCTCACTGAAATAGGAATGCGTGAACCAAAACTATGATCCTTAAAACCACTCATTGACTTCCCCCTTGTGCTCGGTGGCATTCGAAAGACATGCTCACGTGCGATGTGCCACTGTAACCATCTTAGTTCTGTTGTTGACCTGACAGTGGCCTCATGAGAAATGGTTTCAAAAGTTGACACAAGTAACATTGTCATATTACAACCATCGGAAACGCCACACCAACGCACAAAGCATCTGCAATCCTCCGACATCTCACAGTCATTAAGCATTTTCGTCGTTTTGTTTATCCAAGAAAGAGTGACGCGGCTATGCTTGAATTTCATCTTGGCGCTGCCTTCATAAGCTGCTTCACAACGAAGGCATGTAGGCCTCACGTTAGATAGCTCCTCTTGATCGTGCAAAATTTCTAGTAATGCTGAAATAAAGGATGTTGGATGTCCGCAGACCACCTTATTTGAAGTGACGCTACGACCTAAACAACCTGCCTAGTGCCTACCCACGTCGTTTATGACCAAAATACGCAAACGACTGTTTTTTGTTGAACTGTGCGACATATCTTTCAATCAACGAAACAGTCGTTGCACTTTCAACAGTACAAGTATCATCACCTTGTTTGATTAGCTCCAAGAAACGTGATTCTCTAATGCTCAGTGCATAACATTCGATTGATGCTTGGTATTTCTTTGAAAAACAGCATGCATGTTTCAGTTAAGTTATTTTGCCATGTGGTAGCTATAGACCAGGGATGGGGAACCTGCGACTCGCGGGCCGCGGGAATTTGGCCCGTGTGAACATTAAACATGGCCCACATAAGAATCCTGAAATCCAATTGAGCAATCAAGAAGTTAGAATAGCAAAATAAGATGGAAATAGTTTCCGGTCGCCGTATATCAGCTTTTTTGCATGTTACTGTAGACTTGAAAACTCTCGGCGACCGAGTGCGTTCACGAAACTACGCATCCCGTTCTTCATTCATCGCCGACGCTCAGCTCATCTTCGACAACTGTCGTCTCTTCAACCCTTCCGATTCGGATTACTACAAATGCGCCAACGTCATGGAAAACTTTTTCTACAACAAATTGCGCGACTACGGACTTTTCGACAAATAAATATGACGATTGGTGGCTGTTTTTGTCTCTTTTGGATCTACCCATCGTGTAAAGAGCGGACATGCGCACACATTTATATGAGGCTATGAAATGAGCAGTGTTTACCTCAAATGTACAGATGCATTCGGTACGGCGCAGATACTCTCAGGGAACAGATTTTGATTGTCTCAAAAGCTATCATCGAAATTGCTGAAACAATGAATCAGAGTTTTTTAGGAAAATGTTAGGTACCTGTAGGGACCCGAAGCGGGTCCCTAAAACACTTTTTTTTAAAACTTGCAGTGAATCATCTGCTGAAACCTGATTCGAATGTGACACACCTGTTAGCGAAAGTACGTGTGACATTGTCTTGGAACGGACAATAGTATTTGATAAACCAGCGGTCCCCAAACTTTTTGGATGCTGGGCCAAAATCGCGATTTCATCAGTGTCCGCTGGCCGGACTACTTTGTATCGAAAACAAAAACAGTACAACACGCATAAAACTAGTCACGTTTATATTTTTGTGTTTATTTTCTTTGCTCGTTAACATGTTTGCAATGTGATTTATGAAACTACTTCTGTTACATAACAGCTGCAGTTTAATTATGTAGTTCCATGCTTGATGCTGCAATAAGGAGAGTATCGTGCAAATATGCATCTGAAATTCTTTTCACAGCTGTCAGATAACGCTTGCGCTTCACACTCCAAATGCCCACTACAATTTACAAATCTCGCAGCACTGATTCAAGCTAATGTAGAGTCGACAGAAGTTTAGGCACCAAGGCTAAGCACATGTACAATACAAGGTTATCAGGTCCTGATGGTCAAAAATTTCAAATCGCTCGTCAAAATATGCGAAACAAGCCGAAGCAGGCTGTCGGTTTTGAGTTGCCCGGATATAGGTAAAAGCAAAAATGCGATGCTAGTTTGGAACCAAGCTTGGAAGCATTGCATGTAACCACTGTTTTAATCTCCAGTGCCATCTACTCTTATAGAAAATTCTTAATAAGAAATATCCATAAATATTTGAAACAATACAGGTCGTGAAATGCAAACATGCACCATGCCACAGTTTTAATTACTTTGAATCTGGTACACAAGCAGTTGACATGTTATATATGTCACATGCCACAAAATCTACAGCATTACAAAGTGCAGCAGTCACAGAGACCCACAGNAACAATATCAGGCTTTCCAGGTTCGCTTGGACCACATACGCNAAATCGCTAGNCAAAATATGCTATATAGCAGGGCTACACAACACAGGGCNCGCGGGCCAAATGTGACCCGCCATAAGTTTGAAAATGGCACGCAAGCNATTTACTGAATGCAGTCAATGTTTTCAAGGTAAACTGAAACAATTGTCAACTGACAACACGATGCAGTTCAAAAGCATGACTTCATTTATAAATAAAACTCGGACAGACTTGGTACCTGACTTAGAAAAATACGTAAAAATGTGTGAAGACCTTCGTGAAAACTTCAAAACGCTTTCAAGATCTTAATGGCCAGAAGACGCAAATTAACTTGTTTCAAAAACCATTCGCTGTGAACGTAGAATATGTTAATGGCGCTGACTTCTAAGACTTGCAGTCAACCGAATTTTTGCATGCGACGCTTTCCAAGGATATTCGTTAATTAATTTTTACTCTCGACTCGAATGAGAAACCTGTCTGGTGTTGTTGAATAATGCAAGAATCTGGATTTATCAATTTGCAAGCTCGTACTGTTGTGAACAAGCCTTCTCAATCATGAAAATAAACAAATCTAGGCTGCGAACTAGGGTAACAGATTGACATCTAGATGCAGTAATGTGCATTGCTACAGTATTTCATTGTGAAGCAAAATTTTTCAACATTGGTCCAATGAAAACGTGTCCAACGCAGCGTTTTTTTCGCGAACTACTTTCGTATGTATGTTTTTGGAAATGTAAACAGTTGTTTGTTGTTCTGTGTAACAAAGAAGTTTGTTTTTACTGTATGAGCAATTCATTTGACATGTTGTAGCTTGCAACTAGGTTTTAAGCGACATTTTGGCATGAATATTCATTAGAGTTGTGCACCCCTTCAATAAATGTAACAAAGGCTGAAAAAATCTAAAAGTTTAAGCTCAAAGCAGACAGGTTTTAAAAAATACCAAACAACTCTTTTTCTGCCAACACTACTAAAAAAGCCAAAGCATGTCAAAAAGCAATTTCTCAAGTCAAATCGCTTGAAATAAGGCTGAAAGTCTGCGATTCGGCATTAAAAATGCCCACGTGGCAACCCCTAGTTTGGTACAACGTTATGGTGCTGGTGCGCAGCAGTTTCAAACAAAAAATTTCCAACAAAAAAACAAAAAACAATTTTCTGTGTTTGCGTTTACTTGTCTGTGTTGTTCGCAAACTACAACATTACAAACGAATGGCCTACGTCCTGAGTAATCACTTTTCAACTCAAACTTTTGTAGTTGAGCTTTAGATCAAAGCGGAAAGCTTGGTTGGTTTTGGTTTTTAAAGCCTACCACCGGGATAAAACTCAATGCAGCAATTGCTTGTAATTACATCTTACATTAATTTATCTACACGAAATTGTTACAATCCTAAACATTCCTTGGGAAGCTCGCGGGCCAGACTGGACCCCCTTGCGGACCGGATCTGGCCGGCGGCCCGGACTTTGGGAACCGCTGTGATAAACGTTTAATAAATGGTACTTGCTCACATAGTAAATATACTAACGTAAAACTTAATCTTCTACAAGACCATTGTCTTTTCTTTTTACCATAGCTGGGCCAGCGTGTTGTGTAATTTTGAGGATAACGTTTCAGTTGCTTGTGACAGCACCCACGCAAATCACGAATCGAACTATTGATCTTTTTGTTGCTTATGTTACGGGCCTGGTTGATTGAACATGGATGTCACGTGAGAATCACCGTGGAAAATGGTCCAAAGCTACTGTGCCAAAGATAAGGAGACTACAGCTGGTGGACTCGGACGAAGCCTGAGCCTTCGATTACTATTTAGCCTAATTGTAGAACTTGAGTTTGCTTTGTATATTTGTGCCACCACTTCTTCACGTCGTTAACTCTAGCTCTTTACATTGGACCTCGTCACCAGTGGCGTAGTCAGCCGAATTTTTTTGGGGGACAAATCTTTTGACTTTAAGCGAGCAACAGTATTTTGTTCGGGACACCGCCTCTCAGAGCGCAAAATGACAAGATATACTAGAAATTTGAGGGGAATTTCCACCCTGGCTACACGTATGCATGTCATTGTTCATATCTATTCATTACATGTCTGCAGGGCACCTGAGAGAAATTTTCCAGGGGGTACGAAGACCGATACCGGCCCTCCTTGCTTATGGGTCCTCATCGAAACTTGTATAGTGTTGAGTTCGCGTTGTGGTCTCAACATGAAACATTTCCAGACTTTGGAATACAACTAAGAAATGACTTGAATGATTGAGAAAAAGAGTCAAGAGAAGCAGAACCTGAAGTTTAGTGTCATTTATGAATGAATTAATGGTTTATTGTTTCATATGACTCAGCCAACAAGCAGAAGCATCATAAAAGCCATCGCATGCAGTAAGCCAATTGTTAGCGAACATTAGAGCAAAT
>JGI24159J19872_10013669_pt1 | contig 10544 bp, 10 predicted proteins | sample Ectturendosymbi4_FD_19872 | JGI IMG/M metagenome (IMG submission 19872)
GGTTGTAATTTGAAATAAATAGCTTTTTAATCAAAGTCACAATTGAAATTTTCATGGGTACACATCTTTTTGGGTCACCCTGTACATTTAAGGTTAGTAATAGAAGGGAAACATAAATATATTATTCATTTCCAAATATTTCTACATATATCAGTGAATATTATTTTCAAAAATCGTTATATGCTTGTTGTTAAGTATATTAAGTTTGAGACATAAAAACGTAGTCTACTTTTATAGTTCTAACAATCCAAAAGTTTTATTAAAAATCAGTGGATTTTTTTATTTTACTCAGCGTTTTTTTACATAAGAGATTTTAGGGGTAGATGCTCATCTTTCGAAATACTGAAGGGATACATGGTCAGAGAAAGGTTGGCAACGCCTTGTCTAGTCGAACACGATCAGACGAAGGTGTGCGAACGGGATGGCGCACACCCAGGGTTGCAAGATCAAAACTTGCTAAACTACAAAAAAAAAGAATGCGCATGAATCATATGCAAGAAAACTTTCATATTTTCATGATGTTAAACTAGTGGGGGAACAGAATAGATACAGGCTTGTTTGAGACGTTCTGCTCAATCCGGCTGAACTGCTAACTACTAACGAAATTCTAAGATCCGGATTTTAAGCCGCAGAGGCGGAACGAAGGGGCTGCTGACAATAATTTTAGCGGATGGTTTTCAGTTTCACCAAACCGCTCACTAATGATGAAAAACATTTCAAAAAATTTGAGTTAAAAGAACCACTCGGTGGCATTAAAGTTGCCACATCGAAAAACTAAACGGGAAACTAGTGATGCATCAAAACGTCAGCTAAATCAAGCAAGTTGAAATGGGAAAATTATGGAATTTGGCTCAGAAAATCAATGAGACGTCCATAATTGTCTTTCAAGCTTTTTTGTGATTTTTTCCTTTGATCGCACGATCTGGAAAAAGTCACGTCACGATCAGTTTGATCGGATGTGCGCCGCACACCTGGCATACGCCCGGAGTATACTACCCTGTCTTGTAAGCTACTTTATTTTTCTTGAATACCATTTTCCACCTCGTGGTTGCAACAAGGAGTTACTTTATTGCCAATATTGGCCACACCGAGTCGTTACCGACCGCATACCCGAGCAGCGCATCACGAAGCTACAGCTCATCTTCTGCACGAGCATGTGAGGCTAAAAATAATGTGTACACAAGGTTGCCAGATGTTTTTCACCAGGAGTAGCCAAACACTGTTCCGAAAGGAGCCAAACTGACAGCACGCTGTTTGCGTTTCAATGCTGACGTCACCATGTTCACTCAACCGTGGTACGACCTTTTTGCAAAGTCGGCGATAAATATGGCCCAAGTGCCATGTTGGTGTAATTACAAAATTTAGTATTACTGTTAGGTATTCAACATTTGTTTATCAAAGTAGATGACAAAACACAACACATAATTCACTTTATATTAAATCCTGTTATCTGTAGACCAACACGGCGGGTACAGCAGGTCACAATGTCCATTTGATTCATACCCCGTCATTCTGCTGGTGGGTGTTTACAACAGTAATGTAACCAGAAAATTCTTACAACTACATACTTTTTTATAACTTAACTTTTTCAAAATGAAAAAAAACGTCTATACCAGATTAGCTAGTACAAGCAATGCGTGAGAAAAACATAGCAAATCTCAACCTTTACAACCTAAACAGAAGAAACCATGCAACATTGGTTCCCAAACTTTTTCTGATGGCACACCATTTGTGGGTCCCGTGCTGTCACCGACCAAATCTCATTCGATCATAAGTTTGGCAAACCAGACTTGACACAATGCGGCATGAACGAAATGGCTGTTATTCAAGCTCGAACAATCCTAACAAAATTGGAACGCAATTATTTTAAATACTTCTCCAACTTGCTTAAATTGGAAAAAATGGAAGTTGACAGTGATTTGGAGATATATGCAAAGCACCTAAATNGAAGACTTTGAAGGTACTCTTTGAGGACCTACAGAGGATGCGTGTGNCGGNTTGGATTGTTACGCTGTTTGATTTTAATATGCAAAATGCAAACTTTACTTCACAGTTGCAAGATGAACTCCCTGATATGCGTGTGGATCTCGAAGCTCAATCACTGTTTAAACGAAAAAAACCTGCGCGAAAGTGCCATGTAAATACCGCTGTTAAATACCCGAAATTTTTGTGCAGCTGTTGAGCCGTTTTTATTGCATTCTCAGTTTCCTATATGCTTGAATCTGGTGTTAGTCATGCAAATGCATTCCTGCATTCCCAAAGCACAAGAACCGACTGAACTCTGAAGAGCGTGTTGGCTTGCTACTAAGCACACCAATCTCCAGCTAGATAAAAATACTCTTGCTGTTTCTCACAGGAAACACCCTTCTCATTGACGGGTCTCAAATTGCAATGAAAAGTTTGTCATTTTCATTTTGTGCTTGTATTAATAATAATGTTTCTTGCTTTGCCTTTCAATTGCAGCTAGATAGATGCAATATCAGTAGTTGGTGTTAATCCAAATGCCCCCGTATCTGTGAGGTAGTGGGATCTGAGAAGTTCAACTCGTTCGGGGCTCGGTGAAATGTCTGGGATTTTACCAAGGGTTCGACAGCCAAAAGGATTTGCAGACCCCGGCTTTACATCTATTCCTTCAATATCTGCACAGTGCACATTGCCTTCATTGGCTTCCCTGTTTTGGCTTTTGTATAAAATTGAGTAAAGTTTCAGACAGGAATTTGGAACCAAAGTCTTCACGGGCGGGTGGAAGTTCGTAACCTCAATGGTTACAGACCCTCGTCAGAAGAGCAAAGATTTGCAACGAATGTCAATATGCAGTTCATATGCATTTTCTGGGTCAAGCTTTTTCGACAGAAAAATGCCAAATTTTATCTGTTTTTTTCGATTTGAAAAAAGCCCAGTGCGTTGAAAAACATCCAGAATTTCAAAATCTGAAAAAATCCCAGTGCGAAAACAGCCAAATTTCAAAATCTTCAAAAAAGAAAAATTCTTAACCCTGCTCTTGGAGTACACTATTCTTGATGTAGTGTTGTACCAAGTGTTACGAGTTAGCGAACAATTGTGATTACAGAAAGTGTCTGTAATCTTGTGGTCCTACCTCAACGCCATTACAAAACCCTCTGTGTCTGTTATTATCAATCTGCGTTGTGGAGACAGTGTGTGCTTGTACTCTGTGGACTTCGTATCTGGTTCAAACAGCAGGAACAGATTCAATGGACACTGCATGAGACAAGTTGCGCGTTCCACTTGCACATCTTCTCTATCTCTTTTTAGATATATTTGGGTGCTTCTTAAGCATTACACAACGGTATGGTGGCCCAATTCTCGTTTTATGGTGGCGGGAACAAGCTACATGCACCACTCGCAACTCTTCTCCAAGAAAAATTTGTGGAACGAAATGTTGCAAAAGAGCCAAAAAGTAGCCAAATAGCCAAATAAAAATTTTGGAGCCAACTGCTTCTCAAAAGAGCCAAATTTCTGATTTTTGGCTCCAAAAGAGCCAATCTGGCAACCCTGGCTGTAAGTCTGGGTAGTTCTCGTGGCAAAGATATAATGAAACAGTGGCATTGTTACGAAACATAGCACTGTTGATACTATTCGATAATACAAGCTGCATAAAAATCCGCCTAGTTCTAGTAAATCCTGCAGTTCAACAAAGTGTAAAGCATTACTTAGTTTAGTGTATTTTTTGACCTCTGTTTCTACTTCCATAAGCACCAAACAGGGGCACATTTATAGCAAAAGGGCGCCATTCAAAGGGGCACCAAAAACGTTTGGGTGGGACAGTTGTCCCAAACTGCCCCCTCTCCTGGATCCGCCACTGCTTGATAAAAGGATCTGAGGTATATCTGATGCAAAGTGTATTTGGTCTAAACGATGGTGAAAATACGCGCTCATTGGCCAAAAAATGTTGCTGAACAGTTGCTAAGTTTGCACATACATTTAAGTCGTGTATCACTGAGCGAAAATCTGGAACTGACAGAAAGCAAGTCTACAGTGCGCTTCACCTCCAGGCCCTCCAGGCATTGTTAAACTGAGCAAATTGTAATCACTGTGCTTCCCTCACATCTTTGAAATGATTGGAGCAATGAAATCCGCGCCAGCTCACCACAAGCTTGGTGTGTTTGTTGCGCTTGTTGTTTCGCATCATTTCGATTACAATAATTTTTTTCGATTACGTGAGAACTTTCACGTAAAGTGCAGATGAGATAGCATCGAATGGAATTCGAGCATATATTTAACAAGAACGGGATTTTGAAAGTAGCATGTAAAGCACATAAACTGCTCCAATAAATAATTTACTCAAAACATTGAAGTTAATTTGTTACGTCAGATGGTTACGCATAGCTAGCATTGCCCTATGTGCTTTGCATTTCCATAGGAAGTGACCTTAATTCGCGTTAGACTGTTAGTTTGAACTATGGAAACCAGCAATAACATGTAATATGGTGACGGTTGATAAGCTGTGTTTAGCTATGTGGATATCAGGAAAAAACAGCATTGAAAAGCGCAGCTATTACAACTGTAGTCTGCATAGTTATTCACAAACTACCACCGCCCAAATTCGAAAAAGCGGCTTCTCCCTGGTTTGCAACCGCGGCATGACGACTCATACTCCTTGATAATGCCAACTGTATTAGATTCTCTCATTCTGTTGTGTTGTTGCAATTTTTGCAGCAATCTCATGCCCCTAACAAGCTGGGATGCTGGTCATCACTTACGTGGCGTGTTGTGCAAACCCTCGTACGCACATTTGACAAATAATACGCACTCGTTTACAGTTCGTGTAATTGCTACTATGAACTGTCATTTGTTTTCCAAAGGAACTTGACGGCTGTATACAATGCCAATATTGGAAACACAGGTGTCGAAGAGGAATAGGAATGGAGTTGCTTTACTTCTTCAATTGTGCTTTCTCATTCATCTCTTCAAACACTGTTGCTTTTACCATTTTTGCAAAGTTGTACATCTTCTTCAACCAAGTGGCCGTCAAACAAAGCATGCGAATAATGCATACACATCGTGTTTGTAATCATTGGCCCAGTTGGATAGCTTTAACTTAAAGGGTCAGTTCAGGTAACATATTAGCAAGAGCAGGGGAAGAAACGCAAGAGAAAAAATGAATTTTCTTTGACAAAATGTTTTTTATTACAGTGATGCGAAGCTCAGTATTTCATTGAGTGTATGCAACTCCAAAACCAGCAAGGAACGCCATTGAGAAAGCCGCCCATCCAAGCATATATGAACAACCGAAAGATCCGTCTTGGGCGTTTTCTATTCTTACTGCAGCAGTGAAAACCACCAAACCAGATAGCAAGTCTAATGCTGAAAACAAATGGAGTAGATGAGCACAAATTAATTAGCAGTTTAGAAAAGCAACAAGAATGTTTCAATGGATTTTTATACATGATCAAAAATGTTTTGGCAAAAAGCAAAACTGGGCAGTAATGGTAACAACGTTTTAGTATAAACAACGTCTAATATTTCAATTTAATTCAACTTAAAGGAAACAAAACCTATTTTATTCCTTGCAGCATTGTTAGCACTGTAGCAGGGTGTTTGGATTTTGTACCTTTTATAGCCTGTATTATTCATTGGTCGTAATTCATAATTTTTTTGAAAAAGTTTGCTGAAAAATAATTAACGTGTGAAGATGGAAAAGCAATCTTTTCATTTTATCATGCTTACATTTTCAACTTAAAAAAATTGCATCCATTTGTTGCAACAAGAGGTGCATCACTGCATGTTGCTGTGATATCTTGGCAGACATTTGCACTTCACTGCAACTTTTATTAATTTTAGTCATATCATTGTCTATAAAATGCAGTCATTTCACAGCCGAAAAGCAGGAACTATGATCTTGTCAGATTGCAGATTTCGCCTACTGAGTAGGCATCATTAACTCTTATTCTTACTCAACTTTTTGCGAGTATCTTTTGTTATTTTTCATCAGTTGCAGCAGCAATTGAGGTGGTAAGTCGGTATCCTTGTTTAGATCACTTTGGGTTCTGGTATATTCAACCAAATAATGCAATGAATATCGTGGCTTTCATGTTTTATACATCTTCTTTCAAAATCAGTTTAAATTGCAACATATATAACCAGTGTTCCCTCTAAGAAAATTCTACATTGAGCAAATGTTTGCTTTGTTGCGCACTAAGTGCATGCAACTGCGCAACCATACATACACACAACCAGTGCAGGGCTCCAAGCGGTAAAAGGGTTATGCGATATATACACCGTATTAAATTTAGAATGTTGGAAGTGCGCGAAAATGAGATAGCACTGCGCAAATTGTCTGTTGGTACTGTGCAATTGCGCAGTTGCGCGCCTTAGAGGGAACATTGTCTGTAACTGCACAAATAACACTGTGTATCGAAAGAAATCATTTCTCAGCAAAGAATCAGACACTAAGATCTTACAGAGTATATATTTCACCTACGAAGTAGGCGTCATCAGCTCTTATTCAAATAGAATCAAACATAAAACAGATACATAAAAACGTTCATTTCTTTTTTTTCAGCACGCAGATCCCTTTGTTGATAATTATTATCAAAAATTTAGCAATGAAATTGCCATTTAATATTGTAGAAGTTGCCGTAAAATATTTCGATCTTGACAATAACTTCGCAACCATTAGTGGCGCTATTACATTTCCACACACAATACCTCCCGTGAGAAGCAATCCCGCAGAAATACGTCTGTTCTCCGCCTTTCTAAAAACTGATAAAGCTCTGGTCACCACAGCTGTTAATACGTTAACGACGGAAAAAATCAAAAATATTCGAGTTTTCCAGATGTATGCCGGAACTGTGAAGAAATAAGAGATGCTGATTTGACACTTAGACTTTTGCAAAAATTTCCATGTCTTGACGTGCAGGTGAACAATCAGTGGCGCGAACAGCGTTGCGATTTGGTTCGACGTTATAAAAACAAATATTACTTTATGATGACAGAACCAACTTAAACTTGAATAAAAATACCTTGGTAAGGTACGGCCGCCTTGACTTAAACTCAGATTATATTAAATAATCGCAAATGCTGTTCGTGCCACTTCTAAATATTCTGATATTGGGCAGAGTTATAAAAAACGTCTTTAAGCACTCAAAACTTTCATAAAATGACATTTTATCTTACCTTGAATGTACACTGCACAACCGTCCTTGGAGCAAGATCGCCAAAGTCCGAACGAGTCTGTGCCATAATGAACCCACTTGACTGTGGTAAGTGAAACAACGTTAAAAGCAGCAGCTAGAAGACCTGCAGTAGTCACTAGCAAACAAATGATAGGCATTTGTTTAAAAGACTCGTGTGTAGAGGGACCAAACGCAAGTAACGAACTTTTGCAGTGTTAAAAAGTTCATACGTGTAATGCATCTCTACAACTGTGAGGATCATAATAATGAAGAAAAAAGAAAAACTAGTTGCGTATCGCATACCAGTAAAACATAGTGAAAAATATATCTACATGAAATCATACAGAGTTGCCGCACCTGTGATTATGCGTATTCAAATGTACATGTTTTCCATTTTCTGCGGTATATATCACACTCATGAAAAGTAAAAAGTTTTATAGAACTCGGAAATGCACAACCAAACTTTTATTTCAGCATTTATGAACGGCCTTTTCGAACTTCGAAGGGTTTACAGAAGGAGGTTTTTCAACCTTACTTATCTTGAAAAAGACTTAAGTTCCATGATCCAGTTTCGAAATGCCATTCTCCAGTTTATTCAATTTCTTACGTAAGCAAATATTTGAAAACATCCTGAAATAAACTTTGCTTGACACTTAGGTGACACTTTCTTCTCTGGCCTGACTTGCTGTTATTTTGTCTATATTCTGTGATACAAGAAAGCAATTTCAATTTATTGTTTCGTATTCTTTATGTAACAGCCTAATAGTCTCCGATTCTCCTTTCGCCAATGTTTTACAGAGTCCGATAAACATTTGCTATTTTGGAAAACAAGCAGTGCTTTTACGACAACGATGAAGGCCATAAATGTTTATGACATAGTAGGCCTACATTCCGTTCTCAAATACATTTATTGGTTGTCGGTGAATTTGTTGTTTGAAGCTTGAATGACCCTTCCCACAGAGCGTTTTTTATGAGACTTCTGATCACGTTCGATGGCAAACATTGCGAAAAAGTTCAAAACATGTGGTTTGTATAGAACTCTACAGGAGAGTTTTAAATCCTGCAGTTACTCACTGTTTACCACGACTTAACAGGTGACTTTGGAAAAGGGAAGAATACCTTTCCATATAACTTTGTTTATATCAAACACTTTTACAGAATTGGATTGCATAAATTTTGAAATGCAGATGTCTGCCAAAAATTAATTCGCCTTCACATAACTACTCTTTGTCCAAAAAAGTTTTTTTGAGGATTATTGTCACATCTACCTAAAGAAGAATGATGACTTGAAAAAAAAACATTACAGAAACAATGTGTTTGCATAAACGCAAAGATCTCTTAACACTAGGAAAACCAAAATTCAAACTACCGAGAACAACCAAGTAGCGTTTTCGCGCTTGATGTAACTGTTCTCCTTTACTGCATCAAACGAAGCTGAAAACCCTCACGAGATCTTCAAATGATGTCATCAACCCTTTTTTTTATTTCCGTCACGTTTATTGATACATTTCATTTTTGACACCTTTATGGAACATTTTCGCCGTCAGATCAACAACATTCACTCCCTCTACGGTTTCTTTTATCAAGCAAAAGAGTTTCTGAGTTTCTTCTTAGTGTCATTTTTTGAGAAAAAAAATACATTTGGTGAAATTTGCTCCTTCTGACTGTGGACGTTGTTTTTTTGCATTTGTAAGACATCAAAATTATGCTTGTCAACGTGGTGGTAGTTTCCAAAAGAGTAGTTTCATGCAGCTGTTGCATTACCTTGACAGCCTCGGACAGTTCTCTACGATTTTGGCGAATAGTGCCAACTAGTGGCACTATTCGCCAAAATCGTACATTTTTCCTCTGCTAAGGGTATTGAAATATCCAAAGATAAGAAAACGTTTTAGCAAGTAACATTGCAGATTTCTTGAAAGGGATTTCTTCAGTTAAGAAATGTCTCTGGTCTCATCTTTGCTCAAATCTTGAAAGCTGCTATGCATATATTTGCTCACAGGATCAACCACAACCCAAAATGTTAGTCCAAATCTGTTTGGCTTAACATATCTTGCTTTGCACGGAGGCAGCTGTTCATCAACTGTTACATAAACATTAGACCCGTAACATTTTTGGCTATTCTAAATGATGAAGGTACATAAACGGAAGTCAGGCAAATTTATCTTCAACCACTCGACGCCTTCTATCGCCCTTTATGTCAAATCGTATAAATCTCGTTGCTTCCATAAACCCGTTCCTGGAAGGAGGCTTGTTGAACATTGGGCTCCCCCAAAACGAAACCACTGATTAAAACAAGGCAGGAACCTTTGCTCTGACGCATCCATAGTAATAATGCAGCAATTAACATGTCAAGATCANGGGCGGATCCANCCAGTAAGTTTAGGACGGGGAGCGATTTCATTGATATTGGCAGTCAAGTCTCATTACGGGTTCGCAACTGTAAGATATGAAGCATACTTCACAACACTGCTGTGACAAAATAACGGAAGGGAAAATGGCCTTATATCGCGAATGCTGTTTCCGAATTGTTCAAAATTTTGGTGAAAAAAGTTACTTTCGGAGCTTTAGGGGTGACGATCGCCCCAATCGCCCCCCTCTATCCGCCCCTGGTCAAGATCATGTGGTGTCACATTCCAGCTGATATTTCTAGTGCCATCAGAAATGCAACATTTATGAATAATTTGGAACATGGCTTCATTAAAGACATATCTCAAAGTTAAGATGGGCTGTTGTCGATCACACATTTTTTTGCAAACGTGGTTTCACCGGGCCTGAGCAGAGGCGGAGTGATACATTTTTATTTTGAGGGGAACTAAGGGAGAGCCAATTTTGCAGCAACGGGAGAAGTCAATGGTCTTTTTAGAACTTAAAAGGGGACCTGCTTTGCCTTCAAAAAATTATGTCCTCTTAAGAGAACATGCAACTTCGCAAGTTTAGTCTTTGCGACACGGAATTTGTAAAAGCTCCACTATGCCTGCGCAACAGGCAAGGTCATAACAATTCTAAGAAGCCTGTGGGAAGGAAGAATTTTTTCCTGGGGGAGAACCAGGGGAATTTTCCAAAAGTTTTCCAGGCGGGGAGCAAAAGTGGTAAAATTTGTTTTATCCCACTCGAATCTAAGAAAAACAACCTTTCTTTGCTAAAATTTTCAAAATTCAGGGGGTTGAGGTCCCCCTGTCCCCTTCCGACGCTCATATATCTGCACGTAGGCGGCATAGACTAGACGCCTGATACAATGATGCTAGAACAAGAACCTTCACACTTGATTGAGTACTAAGCAATTAAAACTGAAAAATCTGAATGACGATTCCGGTTGTTATTACTTTCCCTGTAGCATAATTTTTCAGCCACTGCGCCACTTTTTCATCGTTTATTTTCTGGTGCTTGAAAAATTTTAATTGATAGAAT
>JGI24159J19872_10013670_pt1 | contig 10544 bp, 7 predicted proteins | sample Ectturendosymbi4_FD_19872 | JGI IMG/M metagenome (IMG submission 19872)
CGCGAACAAGTAATAATAGAGTGATCATGGCATGTGAACTCTATTGTTGCTTGCTGCCACAGTGCGAAGCTTTGCGCATATGCCGCTCGGGATTTCCGATCGCAACAGGGGAAACCGCCCGGTTGCCCCCAAAAACGTAATCCAATAAGCAACACGAATTGCGCTGTCATAGTATTCCCAACTTTTCCAGACCTTTCGAAAGATCTGTTGTGTTGGCGCGACCGAATAAGGATTGATGCTTTTCATTGATTGTATTTTAAGAGCTCAAAATCCTTACTCCGTAGGCGAAATATACAGCCTACTTTGTCATAATCATAAAGTCTGATTCTTGGCTGTGAAAGGATTCTTTTTGATAGACAGTATTGATGCTTGGAGATTTTACAACAAATGTTAGCAGAGTTCTTCGATGTGAAAGGCTCAAAAACTGTTGTTTGCTGCATTTGTCAGACATTTGTAGATTTGCAATTTTTCTAAGGTTGTGCGCAAATGCTGTAAAAATGGGTGTTGATTACGCAAAAATTTTTGACACAGTTTTCGAACTTTGTCCGACAGAAATTGCTGCAAATATAAAATGTTTCTAAAAATTTTATTTCCGTCGACACCTGTGATGTAATGCTGACTTGAACTGGGTCCAATTGTTGCTTTTTGCGACGTTTCAGATCCCAAAGTTGGGGAACAGCTTATAGCTATCGTCGTCAGCCCAGTTCATCGACCTTAAAGCTTTCGTAAGGTCTTTCAACGAATACAAACCGACTTTCAAGAAGATAAATGCATTGCAGGGTTTTCAGTTGGCTTCAATCATGTTGTATCACCGACACACCAACACGAAAGCATGTGCTCAGTTTCCCCCATCATCGAAATCCCAATACAATAGTGAGCTTTCCCGCCATCGACTTCTTTGAATTAACGGTTTTATCTCCACTGCAGACCTACTTACCAATGAAGTCTTTTACTACGTTTTTAACCTTAATGCATCACTGCATACACTTGAAGATCCGCTTTGCCTTCCAGGTGTCAAACTGCGGTGCACTCCCGTCTGTGAATACTCTCTCACCGGTGTTGAACACTTTCCAGTTACATCCCTGCTCCGGCCATAATAGTGAAGGCAGCATGATTGAGCCTGTTCAAATGCCTGGCACAATTCCGCCACAGAGTGTATTGATTTCCAGCCTAATTGCTACAGGTATACCGTGAGGTCTTTATTGTCTTTTACATTTATAAAGTAGCGAGCATTTTTCAGTTTCACAAGGCACTTGGGATCCAGCCGTAAGTTTAAAAAATAAATAAAATTACGTAACAGAATTGAACAAAAGTTGCCACCACTGACACCCACATTGGCTTTAAGCCGCAACATGGGATTGAAATACCGTATATACTCGCATATAAGCCGATCTCGCGTATAAGCCGACCCTTAAAAACTGCCCGAAAATGAGGAATTTTGCAAAACCTCGCATATAAACCGACCACCAAAAAAACCATGGTGTGTTGTTTGGGCTAATAACAAAAGAGTATCTATAGGCGTGATTATGTTGCATTTTATTTGAGGTGTAGTTAAAATTGATATTGAAATTGAGTTGTAGTTTGTTGGAANTAACTTTATTTATTGCAGTCTCAATTTTTATGGCTGTATGTATGACTGAATAGTAATATCGCTGATATTGCGTGATCTAAGAAGTTGCGTCATGTCAATTCGTTTGTGTGAGATCAGATTTATGCGCATATCAGCCGACCCCGTAATTTTGAATGTATTGTGATTATGCTTCTGAATGTATTGTGATTTGAATGTATTGTGATTATGCTGAATGTATTGTGATTATGCTGAATGTATTGTGATATAAATTCTGAATGTATTGTGATTATGCTGTTGAGCATGAAATTGTTTTTAACTGTATCAAGATAGTTGGTGCAGTTTTCTCCCTAAAAACTATAAATAGCAACACCAGCTGTATCCCTCAATGGCGTACGTGTGAAGTTCACCACACAATTCAAAATTTTTGTGTATTACTTTATACCCAACCGAAGGATGACAACGACAATCAGAGACAAGCAAAATCTCTCCAATTGCGTAGCAAACAAGCCCAGGTACACCTTCATAAAGTGCTCTGCTGCAGTTGAAAACACCCTGTTTCGTATTTTTGCATGCCTATTGCCTATATATGCCTGTCAGTTATGGTGCAAGTCGGCAACAAAAGAGCCATTCTGCTTCATTTTCCAGCCAATATGACCGGTGGGGAGCCACAAAGCGTTGATACCGTTATATTTTTCATGCAACTTCATATGGACATAAGCTAAATTGTACTAAACTTAATTCTAATAGTAATCATAATCAAATGCAAATTTCAATTTCAATTTTTGTCAAATCCAGAGAGAGCCACTTCAGAGGCCTTAAACAAGAACACTGGGTTGCTGTAGCGTAAATCACACAGGGATCCAGTAGTGTGAGAGAAATCAAGGGCAATCTGACATCAAAACTTTGAAGTCAACAGCTAACAGAGAAAAAGAAACAAGTAAAAGATAAGTCAGATGGGGTGAACAGTGGCGCTCAGAGGCATGCAAACTGTTCCGATCAAAGTTTCAAATACTTTGCAACGCATTTATCATGAGATCGACAGCCAATTAATTTTCCTGAATTTTAAAGCAGGATTTGGCGATTAACGTTTTACCAGTTGTATGTCTTACTTTTTGTATTCTTGGTTTGCACACATTGCCTGCATACTGGAACAAGTAAAGAAATCCTTGGGCGCCAAGAAGCACACGGAAGGTTGTCGTTGTTATGCAAAAGCAATGCTGATGAGACGTACACTGGTACAGCGTATCAACAGCATATCTGTTGGTCACTCTCATACAGGAGCGTTAATATAATTGAGGAAAAACGAAGATTTGTAAAAAGCATCAGACATTTGAAAATATCGGATAAAAAAGTTAGATGAAGATACACAACGTAAAAAGCGGTACAAATTATATTTATCAATTAGGCATCAAAGTCGTGACACGATGGCTAACTTGGTGTGGGGGAACACTTACATTTCTGGGTACAAGGGCGTACTCAAGGGGGGTTGGGGTTAAAAGCCCCCCTTGAGCTTGATATTTTACAAAAACTTTATTACCTGCGCAAAGGAGATTAATTGTTTTCGCGTACTTTTTGCTTATTAATTTGTCGACTTAATGCAAATACCACGGAATGAATTTGCATGCAAATTTGAAGGAACATTGTAAATGGGCCAAAAAGCAATAATTAGGGTTTGGTGGGAATCTGGATTATCGTCTGCATCCAGTAACCATCTCCCCACTTTTTGCAGACCTTTCCCACACTACGCATGTTTAAGATTGTATTCCGCGATAGTTCACTAATCTTTATCCAAAACAATTGTCTTTATTTTGTCTGCTATGGATGATCAGCGTAAACTCCGCCAAAATGTTGGTTTAGAAAACATGAATATGACATCAAATTATGACGTCACAAACAACGAACACCAAATGCAAACGACACCATACACCACTGAATGAACCCCCCCCCTTCCCATGAAAACTTTCTGCGTGCGTCACTGTCTGGGTATATGCGTAAGTCGGTAGGTATTATTGCATGCAGCTTGTAAGCGCTTGATACTAGTCTGTGTGTATTTGCTTCACAATTGGCAAGCATACATAGGCATGCAATAGGGACGTAATACTCGTAAAGATTTTTTTACTGCAGGAGAACACTGATCGAAAGTGCCTCGGAGCTTGTTTGCAGTACAGTACTGAGTATAGCGATTTCACTTGTCTCTGAACATCATCATCATCCTTCATTGGGGCATTTAGCAACACACCAAAGTATTTCACTTGGTCAAAAATTTGTACACGCACACCGTTCAGAAAAACATTTGATGGAGCAGGTTGATTATAATTTTGGGGGCAAAAAAGAACACCAATACTATTTTCATAAAATATCTGTGCTTATTGATAAACATACTTTTCCTCAGCCTCTTTGTCATAAAAAATGTTTGGGGGTACATGCTAATTTATCGAAATGCTGATGGGGTATATGGTCAGGTAAAGTTTGGGAACCCCTGATCTAGCGCTTATGCATGACGATGTCCGAATGAGATGCTGTTTGTGCTTTGCTTCAGCCTTTGTCCACCTTCAGTATTGACCGTGTCTACCAAACAACACCTACCCTGTGATGCGTCGTGACTAAGTATTTTTGTACTTTTGTGTGTTCTTTGGACTGCACCTGTGAAATGGACCATGTGTTTGAACCAAACACTTGAATAAAAAGTAAAAAATAAATAAAAGGACAAAAAAATTATCAAGCGCAAGCGTTGGTCGTAAAGGCTAGTGGGCGTTAAACCATAGCCAAAATGTAACCTTGATCGTTGCCAGTGGAGAGACCACTGAATTGGTGCCGCTCATTTGTAAGCAGCAATGACCTTTTTTAGTTTTTCGTTGTATGTGGCTCTAACGATTTTATTTGTGGAACCTCCAGCAACCAAAACCTGCCGACACGCCTGCACTCAACTTTGAAGGTTGTACATTTATAAAGCACAGCACATTTTTTAACAGTGAACTGAATGAATAAGACCGGCTAAGTGGTCCAATGGGTTGTACAAGTCCAACAAAGCTGGTAGCCTTGGTTCGATACCCTATCGGGTCATACCAAAGACGTGAACAACGGGGGGAAAGATAAGGTTAACGCGCGATGCTGCCACTGACCAGCCACCAGTTCCTCTAAGAAAGCAGCCGCGTGGCCCCCTGAGAATGGAAGAGAAGATCTGCCCCCGTGACGACTCGTAACACTCCGAAACGAGAACAAAAGCGAGTATAATGAAACTGAACTGAAATAACAGAGCATCGTTTTCCTAGTGGAAGCCATTCTTTACTGCCAGAGCACCGGATGGATCACGTTGCCGCGCATGTGGAGAAGTGAAATTCATTTCACTAACGGATGTTCCTTTTTTCCTTCAATTCTAATGCAGTGCTTCCCACCCTTTTGAGGCTGGCAGAACCCTACAAAAGGGAAATATAATTTGCGGAACCCAGTGGAGAGCCCATAGCAATTTGCTTTAAAGTTTGATGATATTTTGAAAATGCAATTTTAATGATATATTGAAAAACGCATTAGCTCGCGGCACCCCTGAGTATCGTAAATGGCACTCTAGGGTGCCACGACACCCCGGTTGGGAACCACTGTTCTAATGTGTTGCTTTGAAACTGTTTCTCAGCACCTGCGTCGTCTACGCAGCAACCTGTGCCGGTGTTCACACCCCTAACACCAATCCGACCATCTCAGGCACAAGGTTTGGCGCCAAGGCATGACTTGCCAGAACATCTCACGGTAGAACAGCTTCATCACAACACAACGCACGGTAAGTTGGTTCAGTAAAAAATCTGCGTTTCGAAAAACGGCAGTCCGCTTGCTAATCTTAACAATAATGCCTTTTTCGGGTTTTTGCCCGACGCGAGCCAGCCGACGATTTTAGACTTAACTGCTGCGAAAATATGAATGATTTAAGTTACGTTAACATGTTGTAGGATCTTTTCTTTCGAACCACGCCTACCAGCACGTCGCACAATTAAAGCAAGATTTTTCAGCTTTTCACCAAGATCCTGGTGATTATACAGATCACTCGAGCATACAACAGGTTAGAAGGGAAATTCAGATTTTTTTTAAACATTTACTTCGTATGAAAGTTGGTTTTGCTGAAACTCCGTCCGCAAATAGCTGCAAAGTTCGTGTTAATTACTTCAGTTAAATCTCAGGTTTTAGCGAAACTTTCAATTTCAAAATATAACCGATACCACCGACAAAAATCTAAGTTGGCTTTATAGGATTAGAAAATATACGTTGGTCAACCAACAACTGACGACGTACTCAGCACAGCCATGGACAAATAATACAAAGTTCAACAATGCGCTGTGCGACAAACTACGAAACAAAAAATTTCGCACTTGTTACGATATCAACACAAGCGTAGAACATGATAAGAAAACCAGAGAGTCTTCGAATTTCTTAACTATATAAATGCCACTTTTTGAAAGCAAGAAACGTACCCATACTCAACAAAGGATCTAGGAAATTGATGGAAAACTGCTGCCTGAACGACTATCATGCCTTATTTCAGAAAACGGAACTATTGCTGAAACTTCACGCCCATTAAAAGCATGCTGCAAAAGTTATAACTTAGCTGATGCCCTCTTTCCTGATTTTCCCCTTCTAACACCAAGGTTGGATTCGCCGTTACCCGCTCTGCGTTTAGAGAAATATTTCATACTGTATCTGTGTAACAAGTCTCTTGAGCCATTCGGGACCTTTTCAAGTTAGTACTCTAAAGATTCTGTATTGGTGCATCAGGAACTTTGCAGCGTTTGACATATACAGCTATAGTTTTTTGTTGCAGCGACCCGCTGAGGTGATCGCTCCCGTTTCAGCAAGCGAGAACTCTGAAGGAAGCCAGTTAAATGCAACCAGTAAGTTTAGCCTAACTGATGTTGGTATTTGTATGAAATACAGCAAAAATATTCCATGCAATACGAGTATCGCCAAACCAATATCAGTAGTAATCAAATAGATGTCAACCAAAAGTATAGTTTCAGAACTTCGCGATCAAACTGCAATCTCGTGAATGCACAAAGCTGCACACCAATAGAATGAACGTTCATTAAACAACCAACTCTCCTACAATTGCACAAAGAATCTTGGTCTCGCTTCTAACCAGGATTGCATTTTTGGAAAGGTTGAAAAAGCGAAAAAATCAATTTTTAACCCTTGCATTAAAGTTTCAAATTAGACAATATCTAAAATTTTCTAGCAGTCATGACCAGTGATGTAATTGACGGGGGCAGGGGTGAGAACCGCCCCCCCCCCTGATAAGCTAAATATAACAACCGGGCCCCCATTTTCCGGTATTGAGTAATATTTTGTTTTTCAGTACATTGTTTTTTTGCGTTTTCAAAAGCTTTTCTGAGTGTTTTACTATGTTTTCGGGTTTCAGTGTAGCCATCAACTTCGGGGTTAACTATCATATCTCAACTTTTTACTTATTGTTGACCAGTGGGCCCCTTACGGTGGCCAACAGGCCCGCTTCAGCTAAGTTTACTCCTGGCTCAAACCTCTTATTACGCCACTGGTCAAGACATCCGTTTAAGTACGACAAACAGAAACTGCGAATAGTTTTTTTAAGTAAACATCAATCTTATGCAAGTGAAACAGAGGAGTTTTGTAAACTTAAAGGAGCCTGATTATTTCTGTAAGGACTGATTAACGCTGTGAAAAATCTTTCCAAAATAACATAATATGTGAAAAACATTTCGTTAAAACAAAAAGAACTAGATCCAATAGTAAATTTCTTTATAAAATTTGAGTGACGAGATGTTTGAATTCCATAAAACAACGAAGGACCGTGGAAAAAAAACTTTGCTTCACAAAATGTTTTCCAAAAAGACACATGCTGGATGATGACAAAATTACTGATCCCATGACTGGCAAAATTGTTTAGAAGGCAAGTACTTTTTCCACAAAAAGGAAAATTTAAAACCCAATCTATGAAATCTGAGGAAACTAAAGGAAACGCAGAAAACTTGCGCCTTGCTATCGTACACTTCTATATTTTTTTCATTTCAGCGAAGCTTTTCTTTTGGATGAAAAGACTTATACCTGTAGCTGTAACACAATAAACACCAGACTTGCAGCACAAAACAAACACAGTAAATATATAAATTCGAACTTCTATGCAGTTCTTTTGAGAGAAAGGCTGCTGATTTTCGTTATCAATTGTTATAAAAATGCAATACTGTCGTGTGTGATTACAGCCGCTTGCTGTTTATTGTTATGATTATCCTTGCGACATAAACTTAACAAACAATTTAGCAAATGCGAGTTTTATCTGTAGGGATTCGGCAAAGAAGACTGTGCCAAAACAATTGTGGTTTACTTACACATTGTAGCCACAATGTTCAGTTTTGTGCATTGTGTAATCCAGGTTGATATACTGCCCTAAAGTTTCAAAAATATGAAACGTTTGCTCAACCGCTGTATCTAAAAACGATGTCAACCTTTCAACTAGCTAAACAGCGGGAATGCAACACGGCATTTATTTATTTTTTGTTGGCACTGTTAACTGCAAATGTGTTGTCTTTTCTTGTCACATGTCCTTGCTTGTTTTTTAGCCTGTTTCTATGGTGTTTTACAGCTAGCATTCCCTGGCTTTTATCTTTTTTTAAGTGTATGCCTTTACTAATCGCCATTTCTTCCTGCTGGACTTTCTAATGACTTCGGCCTTATGCTTGTCATTTGCCCCGATCTAGACTCACTGTTTAACCTGATTGAAATGTCGACGTCGATTTTTAAAACTGCAGTTGAGCAAACGTTCAGCTTATATGTCAGTATTCCTGTGGACTAATTCTGAAAGTGTGTTAAAGCTTCATTGTTGTAAGGCGTTTTTTGGCATTTTTTGTTTCGCTAGCATTTCTGCAGAAATGACAATAAGATTTACACATTTTCGCTAACAATGTACTTGACTTTTTCTCCAAGAATGTGACCTGACGGATTTTCAACCAGGGTTTTTTTAAGGCGATTCGGGTCCCTAGAATTTCAAATCGGGTCCCTAGAATCACAGAAAATTATCATCGGGTCCCTAAAATCAGATAAAATCGGGTCCCTAGAATCAGAGAAATCGGGTCCCTACAGATCCATATCGGGTACCTAACATTTTTCTTAAAAAAAAAACCTGGTTCAACTGAAATAACTGGTCCATGAAAACTCCAATGTACTTTTTTCTCGTGGATATGAACAGGTGCCTTTGGCAAACGCTTGATGAGACCTTAATGCTTGTTGATTGACACAGCCACACGTTAAGATATTTAAAAGATTAACAGTTTTCACCCCCAAAATTTGTGCCTGGGTCAACAAAACGCAAACTTCCAATTTTATTGCAATTTTACCAGACAAAAAGTGCCATTATTCTACGTTTACGGTGTAGATGGCAAAGGTATTTTGTGAAATTTTATTGCAGAAATAATTTGAGTTGACAATGTCGTAGGTAGAGCATTTATAATTTTGTAACACGATACTTCACACATTTTGTAACACGTTTTAAATGCGCAGCTGAAGAAAGGTTTAATTTCCCAAGTTACATGGTGCAAACACTTCCGCAGGTGCGCCACGAATTCTGTATCAGCAGTCAGTATAAACGTTTTGTTTGGTCTGATTGCCCTTTTTTGGACGAAGATGACGGAAAGACGAGAAAATGGAAGAATTTCGTAATCGAAAGCCGGTGTTTTCAGCAATTATTTCGCAATAAATGTTTATTTATTTGATTGAAATGAGAAAGCTGTATTAGAAGGAACCGCGATCATGCCTGTTTGCATTCTGACATAAAGGGGAAATTTACCTCTGAGCATTTTCTTTCTAAGAAGAATTAGTCCGTTTGAATTTTGTGAATTCATATCCGTTTGAATTTTGTGAATTCAATGGTCCCTGCAGCACGTAGTCTGTGAAACAGGACTGGATCGGATTCAATTTCATCGGATCAGGACTGGACTCGGACTGAAAAATTTCACAGTCCGCTCATCTCTGTCAGAAACTGGTGCCCAATGTTGTTTCAATAAGTTTGATTGCAGGTTATTTATATCTAAGTTTTCTCAGTTTGCATTTTACTGGTCCCTTTCACTCTCAGTCATTTCAAAAAGCCTCGCCCAACTTTGCTGCAAGTGTTGCAACCAATCGGTTAGTGTTGTTTTGAATGTGCGATTCGCCACGAACGGGATGTACGTGAAGAACAACACCCATATATATGTGTCCCAAACAAGCAGAAATAGAATGAGCACGACGTGGGATTTCTATTGTTGCTTGCTGCCACAGGGTGAAGCTTTCTTTTCATACTTGCTGCCTGGGCTTTCCAATCAGGGGCGGATCCAACCAGTCAGTTTAGGGGGGACGATTTCAGTAATATGTGGTGGTCAAGTCTCATAAAGGCTTTGCTACTGTAAAAGAGATGAGGTATACTTCACAACAATTCTGTGACAAAACAATGAACGAAAAAATGGCCTTATATCGCGAATGTTGTTTTCTGAATTGTACAATATTAAAGTGAAAAAGGTTACTTTCGTAGGTTTTAGGGGAGCGATCGCCCAAATCGCCCCCCCCCTGGATCCGCCCCTGTTTCCAATCACAACAAAGTGGTGCTTTGACCAGGATGTGAAGGTGGTGCCAGGTGCAACCTTCACAAAAAGAATGTGCGATAGGTGCTGTTCACTGCAAAAAAGAAGGGATGTTGTTGCAACCTCTCAGTTGATGTTGCGTTGAAAGTGCGATTCACCACAAATGGGATGTGCGCATAGAGCAACACACATATATATGTTACGTGAACAAACAATAATAGAGTGATCTCGTCGGGTGATCTCTAGTATTGCTTGCTGCCACAGTGTGAAGCTTTGCGCACTTGCCGTTCGAGCTTTTTGATCACAACACAAGAAATATACTTCCTTGTCTTTCACATGCCTAATACATGAAAATGGCCAGAGATGAACATGTACTTGGATTTAAATCTTGCGACATTTCAATATAT
>JGI24159J19872_10013674_pt1 | contig 10541 bp, 7 predicted proteins | sample Ectturendosymbi4_FD_19872 | JGI IMG/M metagenome (IMG submission 19872)
CTGTTGCTCTGGCCACTCTGAAAGCAAGGTACTTTCACATTGCAGTTGCTGCTGGGGGCCCCTTTGAAAGCAAGGTCCTTATNCATTACAATTGCTGTTGGTGGCCTCTTTGAAAGCAAGGTACTTNCACATTACAATTGCTGTTAGGGGTTCCTTTGAAAGTNAGGTACTTGCACATTACAATTGCTGTTGGGGCCTCTTTGAAAGCATGAAATTTTACATTATNATTGCTGTTGGGGTCTCTTTGAAAGCAAGGTGCTTACATATTATAATGGCTGTTGGGGGGGTCTTTCAAAGCAGAGTACTTACACATTACAGTGGCTGTCGGGGGCCCCTTTGAAAGCAGAGTACTTACTTATGATCTGCTTTGTAGTACATTATATGTGTGGATAATACGTTTTTCATCAAAACTAAGGAAAATTTACGCGCGTAACACCTCAAGGGGGCCCCCAAAAAGGGGGACCCGAGGCAAGTGCCTCGCTCGCCTCCCCTTAAACACACCACTGGGTCTCGTACTCTTTGTCCCAGCATGGCACATAGTTCTTGCGACGCCCACGTGGGATGCATTTTTTGGCCATGGATAACAGGCTCTCGCATAAATCCTGGTATGCCTTCTCGATGTTTGATGTGTCCGGAGGTGACAATCTCTCAACGGACTCACCTATAAAAGGCTTAAGCGCTTCCAATCAGCCTGGCGAAAGTTCCAACGCCTCACCCGATCGCTGTGTGCAGGAACCTTGAGTCTTGGTGGCGTTATGGAGGGCCGGTGTTGTGACTGCGGGAACTTCCCTAGAACACGTCTGTTCGGCAGTCAGCTGTCCTGAGCGAAACTCGCAAAGGCCAGGTCGGGGTTGGTGCCGACGTTCCATCGGCGAGAGGATGACTGCTTCCTTTAAGTGATACAGCAGTACAAGATTGTTGGTTACTGCCCACGAGTCCAGGTTCTCACCGTCAGGAGATATTTTGTTGTAACCCCAGTAGACATGTTGACAGTTGAGGCCACCATCATAGAGACTGGGGTGTAGGAACGTCGGGATGGCCGTTGGTGTGAATCGCGAGTGTGGATGTTTGTAAACGTTAATGATCTGATATCCTGCGATGTCTGCGCACTAGTTTGTCTGCAGTTGTGCAGTGGGTGTCCTGTAAGACGGTGATGATTGCCTTGTTCTCATAGGCTAGCTGCTCAATAACGGTGATCTTGCTTGCAGTGAGCCCCTCGGTATTCAGCTGGAGTATGCTGGGCCTTGGGTCATCTTCGGCATCAGAGCTACTGTCGCGCCTTGAGAAGGACGTATTCCTACCCAGCACATCCAGCACGAGTAGCAGTGGTTGCTCTCGAAGCGACAGTTTTAGTAAGCATTTCAATGAATGCAGCAATGGGGAGGGACACGTGAAGGCATCTGTCTTCCTCCGCTGCAGGAATACTGATTGCGTGAAATATGTGCCGGTACGTCGTTTGCGCTCTACGTTGCTTTAAATCTCGCACCTGAGCTTCGCATTTCAATGCAGGAATGCTGTTAATTTTAAGTGTTACTACTGCAGCTTATTACATACTTATTACATACAAGAACGTGTGCAGCCTACGTTTCTGTGGTATTCGGAGAAGTAGGTTTTATTGTGATAATGCTGCTAAAATTGTGCTGCCGGCGTTATTTTCGGACAATATCGCCATCCCCAGCAGTGCCTTTCGGTGCGCTCTTTCTATAAAAGAGTTTTTTTCTTTACCATGCAGTGCTCGTCTCCAAGCAAGCACTTCGCTTTCAACGCGCTCTTTCTCTGAGAGCATTCTCTTTGAGCGCCTAAAGGCGTTGAGCGGCGGGTGGTGAGAATAGTGGAAATGGTCGGACTACGAGACCCCCATTTTCTTCACAGGTGAAAGTAATTNCACAAGTAGTCCAACTGACTCCTTAGAATTAAATCATAGGTTCCCAATCTTTATTGAAGTTAACAAGCCTTTGATATAAATGAAGCGAAGCTCGCACCTCTCGTTTCAGAAAAAAGCGTAGAAATCACAAAAACAGCATGATTACGCACTATCTTCATTTTCCAAATTACTACTCGTAATACATATTGACAGCACAACAGAAAACACTTAGCCGCGCTGTTCTTTCATACCTTACTGCTCGTTAGAAACAAACCCAGTGACTTTTTTGTTGCTGCTTCCATGAAATTATCCGTTCATTCCTTGGCACACAGTACTCTGAGCCACGCGCAAATCATTCGAGGGATTCAAACACTTTCGACGCTTGTTTATCAAATAAAGTAGAGAGGAAAATCCAGATTTGCACATATAATGTTGTTTTATGGGACTCTAGAAGAGACAGTGCTTGTATACTCAATTTCTGGTAACAATGCATAGTCGAACGCCAGCAACGTTCGAGTTCTGTTGTATCAAACAACAATTTCGCCATAATTGCACCACAAACAGTTAAACGTTACAATGCGCTTACAATCGCATCACCGGCCATCTTCAGCGTGGTAACCGCAGCGTGAAGCAGAAATAACATTGCACTCATTTATCAATTTCAATTGTTAAATTAGTAACATTATCAGGAAAATTTGGTTGGATAACGTTTTTTTGAGTAATAGGCTAAGCACTAGCAAGTTTTCAAAAAACTTGGTTCTACTGTAAAAAATTACATCCCAGAAAATAAAAACCCACACTCAAAAATCGCATTTCAGACTCCCAATAATCCTCAATGTCCATGGAAAGAAACCCTTTCTCAGCAAAGAATCAGACATTTTAAGATCTTGCAGAGTGTATGTTGCGCCTACGATGTCATCAGCTCTTATTCAGATAGAATGTTTCGGATCCCTTGGGGTCCTGGAACCAAAAATCTTGTTTCGGATCCCTTGGGGCCCGGGAACCAATAATCCTGTTTCGGATCCCTAGGGGTCCGGGAACCCCTTGTTGAGAACCGCTGCCTCAGATGAACAAGTGAAACCAACCATGCCACCGTGTCGTACAACGATCTCTTCCAGTTGACCGATATTAAACTTTACTTTCTGCAGCAAATCATAGATATGCTGCCTCGTTCGCTTTTCTGGCAACTTTGCATAACTTCAGTATCGCGAGTGAACCATTCAACACTTTGAGGCAACGACGCTTTGGCAACGTTATTCCACGCTCTAGCAGAAAAACCTGACAGCAGATTTTCTTTATTGCTCATTTTAGACACAACTGCTGTGACAAACAGCAGAAAAACGCTATCGCAGTATATCCCTAGAAAAGGCTTAAACTTGAAGCAAATTTTCTGCTAAACTGTGACAGCGTTGACGTCAGGCATAATGTTCCTCTTGTCTCTTAACAACCTTCCAGAACAACAGCTTCACAGATAAATATTTAGTAGAAGGCGAAAGATTTATGCGTGTGAACAGAAACCAGAAATGCTGATTTCTGCAATGAAAAATATTTGTTAGGAGTTTCGAGAAAAACAGACCCATTGTTTCTCCCTTAAGTTGAACAAAAATACATTTGTAAATGTCGTAAACTTGGTTTCTTTTATACACTTGTTGTTATGCATTAAATGATTAAATCATTTTTTATTGTGTTTTTTTTGTGTAAGTTTCACCACTGCACCTATCGCACTATGTGCCTAAGGTGGCGAGGAAAGTGTCTGTTGCATGCAAGGGAGGAGGATGAAGAAATGTTGAGAAGCGCCAAACGGTCGGTGTCTTGCAATGCCTCGTTGGTCCAACAAGCACCACAAACAAACGCATTTCTTTTCTTGATTAAATTTCACACAAAAAGAAGAATTGAGAAGTGCACAATTCAAACAATTAATTTTTATCGTTGCCAATTGACGCGTGTAACAGCGCTACTTGTGGGGTGGTAACAACAACCTTTATCACAGTTAATATGGTATCTCGTATACGAGAATAATGACTTTTATTGTGGCATCTGAGTCGTGCGCCGAAAAAGCGGAGGTGGTGATGATCGAAATGCTATCGTATCACGTGTTTTCTTTTATTTTGGTTTCGTGGCATGGACCGTGAAATGGAAGCGATGATGATGCAAATGTTATCGTAGCATATCTTTTTATCTTCCATACTGCTGCGTAATATATGCCGGGAGTTTGAGATGGTGAGGATTGAATTGCTGTTTGTAGCATGTTCTTTTCCGATGGCATCGTAGTTAATGGCCGCTGGGAATTTAAGGCGGAGATGATCGTAATGATGCGGTAACGTGTTTGTATTATGACATTCGTAGTAGACGCTGTGACTTTGAAGGGTAATGATCGAAACGCGTAATAGCGCTGAGAATTTGAGACAGTATTGATCGAACTGTTGTCGTTGCGTGTTTTTTTCTTATTTGCTGCGAGACAAACGCCGTGAATTCAAAGCAGTGATGATCAAAATCCTGTTGCCGGGCATTCTCTTATTGCTGCGTGGTATACGCCGTGAATATAAGCGGTAGTGATCGAAGAGTAATCGCAGCTTGTTCCTTCTAATACCAGCGTTTCCTTGTATACGCCGTGAAACTTGTGACGGTGATGACCGAATCTCCGTCGTAGCATGTTCTCGTAGTTTTCGCAGTAACGCGTCGTGAAGTTGTTAGCGCGATGATCGAAACTCGTCGTGCTATTTTTTTCCTAAAACACAGTGTTCTGTAGGCTGATGCACTGACTGCACAGCGAAAGATGGTTTGTTTTATCATGTAATAACCACTGTCTTTATTCGCTGACGAACAAACCAAACTTGAAAAAATGTTATGTGTATCTCAGGTCTTATGCTTCATTCCTTGATGGATAACAAAGAAACCTGTGGGCGTTTATGGAATATTTTGTTATTGGCAGTAGTGCAGCCTGACCAAGTTTTTTTAAGGAGGCCAAAAATTTGGGGCCGCAAAATTTTTTATTTTAGGCTAGCAACAGTATTTTGTTGGGGATACCGCCTCACAAAGCACAAAGCAGGAAAGCAGGTAAGCTTTGAATTTTTTCAAACGTCACGTTGTGCGCAGCGAGCAGTATTTCAAGATCATGTAGCTGAAGATTGGTTGATTCTATTTTTTTTTCTGGTAATAACACTGTGGTTGGAGTCTTGGTCTCAAAACAGTCCTCCACTAAGGTTTATCTCATGATGATGTACAAGGGAATCATTTCACCAGTGACAAACACCCTAAAATCGTGGAATCAAGTTGCTAGCCAGCGAATCGTTGTACAGATTGGTTGGTATGTTTGTGATCAATAGGTAAAATAGCTAACAATTCCACTCAGAGAATATACTGTTGCAACCTCTCGGTTGGCGTTGCGTTGAATGTGCGATTCACCACGAACGGGAGGTGCGTGAAGAACATCACCCATACATACGTGGCGCGAACAAGCAATAACAGAGTGATCTCGTCAGGTGATCTCTATTGTTGCTTTCTGCGACAGTGTGAAGCTTTGCGCACTTGCCGCTCGGGCTTTCTGATCGCAACAATACTTTCTGAATAAGACCAAAATCCTCTGATCAAATTTAAGTTTGTGTCAAGAGATGTGTTGGCGTAGTCTATTGCAATAAACGTCTTTAGAAGATCTGGCAAGGTGTTGGCTGAAGCTGTCAACACCACAAGAAGTAATTTTAGCAAGAGTTGGAGATATATCGATGTGATTTTCTGTTGGGTGACTTTGGATTTTCCAGATGTCAGAATTAAGTACATGATACATCGGCCAGACGGTGAGATGAGATAAATATATTTTAGAACAAGCAAGAATATTCGACCGGCGTAATGTTTATTGAAATTAACGCTTTAAAACCTTGGAGTATCAGTGGGAATTGTACTGAACTTAACACGTGACTTTTCGTGTGAGCAGAGAGGTTTTACGCCTTTCGCGAGCATGGATCCATGTATTTTGTTGAATTTTTTATTCAACTTTTTCAATACTTATCATATGCAGACGTTTAGTTAATTTCTGTGTTTCTGGGTTATACTGATATTTTCATCTGTTTTGAGTTAATGAAACTTGTTGGAATTTCATTGCGTTAGTGGAGGGTGTGCCTGGATATTTCCTACGCTTCAGGTTTTATCACGTCTGTCTGTTGGTTTGAGACAGTGTTGCAATTAAGCTTGTTGTGGTTTCTGATTAAAGAGGGTAGGGGGTATCACTGCTTATTGGTAGTGTTACGGCAAGAGCATGCATAGCGTTGGTGTCGCGGATTGGTGCAATGGAACGGCCAGAGCGTTTATCCAATAATTACTCATTAGCGCTCGAAGCCACCGAGTTTGCGCTGATTTTGAGTTTAGTCAAGCTGCGGGATATCAGAGAGCAGCATTTTTTTTGATATGGTGGTTTAGTTGTTGGCGTTTCATAACTACAATGGTCTTGTAGCGCCATGACTGAGTTTGTGCAATTTCTGGTTTGTTTTTGTGTTCTGGGTGTGTTCTCTGCAGCAGTGCTCTTCAACCTTTTTGTTATGGTGCACCCTGAAAGATGTTTTGACGAACCCATGTACCCTATTTTGTTAAATTCATGCACCTTATTTTCTGACACGTCTCCAGTGTACCCCACCTAATTGCGCTCATGTCTGTAAGTACCCTGGCCTAAATAAGCAAATGCCCTAATTCAGTAACTCAGGTACATAATTCATGGCTCATTATCTGTTGCTTATGAATCACAAATAAATCAACCAATCACAACAATTAGCTTGACATGGTCTGATGCTTACGNACCACACTTTAGAACAGTGGTTCTTTAAACATGGGGNCACGNCCTCCCAGAGGGGNGTCAATAAATTTCAAGAAGGCGCGAGTCTTTACGTGACCTACAACGTGGAATGTATGATTATTAAACTCAGCAATGAATATGTTTGTTTTAAAGCTTATATAAAGTCAGTGGGGCTTGAAACACAGGACAAAAGGGAAACGTGGCAGAAAAAAGATTAAGAAACACTGCTTTAGAATGTGCAAAGTCTAGGTTAAATCCTGGAAGTTATTGGTTGGTTAAATGGTTCATTTTTGCTAACAGAAAGTTTTTGTAAAAAGTATCTGTTTAGTGTGACAAGTTTGTGATGTAGCCTTGTAAACCCTTTCGTAGTGGTGCGTCCCACGCATATTTTGGTGCCCCTATGGTGCATCGTGCGCACCGGTTGAAGAGCGTTGCTCTGCAGCTCTTCCGCATACCGTGCGCCTGGTAAGAAGGCTGCAGTGCCAATTTACAAAGTCTTGGTAAGACCCGGCCAAAAGTCGAACTTTCGACCTACCAGCAACCAAGCGGACGCACTTACCACTAGACCACGGGCTGGTGAAAAGAAGAGAGTAGCAGTTACAAATTGAGTTAGAGTGAGGAGCAAAATTGTTCTAAACCTCTCCATCGCTCGCCTGTTTGGCTCTTACAGTCAAATATTTGCTTGACTATGTGTGTTTTGATTTTCGTGGAAGGCACTTTGTTGAGTGTGTTCATTTTATTGTCATTTAGGTTAGCATGACCATGTTGGTGAATCGCACCCTTCTACACATCTGCAACGTTTCCAACTTGTGTATTGAAGTCTCCGAAAAGGATGGTGGACACTTTAAATTCTTCATAACCCCTTCATCAACCTTATTTGAATGTCATTTATTGATACAAACTTTTTATAATTTTAGACTCAGCATTTCTAAATACCTCCATACAAATTCAACCAGACAAGTTACGTCACACCGTTGCAAACCACGTCTATGCACTGAGAACCCAGCGATGCCAACGATAGTTTGCTTATAAGAAAAGTTCTTCTTGTTATTACTCAATCAGCATTGGAAAGAACATGTACTCTGCCATTAATACGTCATGGTTTGTTACAAAATTTGACAATTCAAACAATTTATAATTGTTCCAAAACATTTGTTATTCAAAAACCACAAAAATTGAATTAATATTGGAGCCAAAATCTTTGCCATTACCAGTTTTGGAGTGCAGTATTGAAAGAAGCAGGAAAAATCCAAGTAAAGAAACAAAGTAGAGTAGTTGTATTTGCATTTTAAGCATGGGCTATTTTGGATCTCACTTTGTTTGTTGTTTATCCACGAACTTTAGCTAAGAATATAAAGCCATCTGCAGCTACTTTTGTGACATTGCATTGTGACGAAAAACTATTTCTTCAGAAGCTATTGTTATGTTACCACGGGTTAAGAACAATCAGACGTTACTTTTGCGTTTTGAGCTTGTGCCAGATTTAGCGTTTATAATCTGGGTTAACCTGCAATAATAGAACCAGTGCTTCGGAGCTTGCATCGGAGGCGATGAATTTTGCAACTTTTCTCAGTCAGTCTTTGGCTAGTCTTATTCCGGAGTCGGAGTTTTCAAAAATTCACTGACTCCAACTTCGGTAGAGAAGTTCAAGCACTCAGATTTAAAATTCACTATGTAACGACGTTTAGTTATGTAGCCACAATGCAAGTATAATGCTTCGCTTCTACACAGTTACTGACAGGGGCGCATACAGCCAGTAAGGTTACGGGAGTTATTTCTGCGCTATTTGTTAGTCAACTCAAGTCTCATAACGGCTTCGCTGCTGTAAGAGAAATGTAGTATACTTTACAACACTGCTGTCACAATACAGTGGACGACAAAATGGCCTTATATCGCGAATGTTGTTTTCCCAATTGTACAAAATTATGGTGAATAAAGTTACTTAGTAATATTTGTAGATTTTGGGGGGGACCATCGACCCCCCCCGATCCGCCCCTGGTTTCTGATTTATTCTAGAACTTGTGTCTGAACAAAGATCGCTGTGTGCGTCATGCGTTATGAATATGATGCAGATATCTGAATGTTCCAGACAAACCTAGGTTTTCTCCTCTGTACTAAATGTATTTTTACCTCATCTTTCCTACAAATCTACATTTCGTGAAACTCGAATTCAAACGGTCACAACCTTGTCTTTAAAATTAGTCGCTTCCCCCCCAACTCAATCATGTAGTTCCCTTGGAATTGAACGGCGGTGTTTTCCTAGAAATGAGATAACTTTACGATGGTACGTCGCCTTGCGTCCAACACATTGGTGTTCAACTTTAATGAGTTACTGCAGGAGGCCATAACTGTTTAGCAGGTTGCTTAGCTGGCCAAAGTTTCATACCACGATATGGGGGTGTATTTGCATTGAAGGCTTCAGTTGTTAACGAGCCTCATTTCGAATCCCGAACCCGGACCGAGTCAGACATTTATTTTTGAAGCCCTGTTTAGGTACGTCCTTGCCTGGTGCTAAATCTTAGGCAGTCGTTTCTCAAAACAAGTCAAGAATCGAGCAAGTGATTGATCTTTTCCACACAACTCCATCGCGTGCTAATTTCCTCACCATTGTCACTTCCCAAGTAGCGTGTGACGAATCAGAGCCGAGAACAAAAGAACGCATCTGTGTTTGCAAGTCTAGAATTAGCTGAAGAAAATCACAATCACAGTTACTTCACTCGTGGTGAGCACAACAGATCTTCGTCACGAAAGAAAAAATCGTTACTCTGAAAATATTTAAACAATTTTATATGCAGGCCCGAAATCGGCCCTAAATATTTTGACAAAATTAAGCCCGAAAAGCCCGACTTACATCTCACCTCATTTTAGCTGTAAACGCGAACAAAACGGAAAATAACGAAGTTATAACCACAACAAAATCTTAGAAAATAGTGTTGTCTTTCTGGGGAGAGTTTCGGGAGTATAGTATTGTTGGCCGCTTCTTACCGGTCGTTGCGTCACTTCATATTCCTTTTTTAGAACTGGTGTCCTTATCGGTGGAGTTAAATTGCAAACGTTCCCCATCTTTACTTTCACCACTCCTCTGCATAGTCTATATGACTTCGATGCAAAGTCACAGCCGAATCGACGAGGATGTCACTGTTGGAAGATGCAGGATTAACCGTTTAATTATTGCAGACTATTTGGTACTGCTGGCATCTTCAGAATTGGGTCTTCAGCACGAACTTGATCGGTTTTCTGCTGTGTACGATCAAGTGGGAATGCAAATTAGCAGCAAAAAGACTAAAGTGTTATGCCTCTCCAGAAATATTGGTCAGTTTATGCTACAAGTACGCCGACATGACCTGCTGGAGACCGAGAAGTTCGAGTACCTTCTAAGGTGGTATTCATGAGCGACAGAAGGCAGGAAAAAGAGATTGATACAAAGGTTGGTAAAGCAAACACCGTATTTCGAGAGCGTTATCGTTTCCTGGTAACTAAACGGGAGCTTTCCAACACCGCAAAGTTGGTCAGTTCAGCTTCGTTCATACTCGGTTTCTGTACTCGTACTCCTTTCAGGGTGTCACGAGTGGTCCAATTACCATTTGCGTTCGCCCACGGCCACGCGACTGTTTTCGCAGCAAATGCTGCACTGGTGGCGAGTCAACGACAGCACCGTGCGTGAACCGTTTCCTTGCACCCAATCATCAACGCCGAACAGTTGTCTGTGTTTGATTGGTTGTTGTTCCGAGCCTCACATATTTTCATAAATCTCAACTAATGACTGAAATTAATTGCCCTGTCTCAATTCTCAGTCACAAGCTGCAGAGATGGGATATTTGCGAAAAGTTCACGGTGTGACACTTGGCAACAAAATGCGCAGCTGTGAAATTCGCAAAGCTCTGAACGTCAAAC
>JGI24159J19872_10013677_pt1 | contig 10540 bp, 6 predicted proteins | sample Ectturendosymbi4_FD_19872 | JGI IMG/M metagenome (IMG submission 19872)
GGCGGGTGCTCTGCATCAGCTGGGGGAGGACATGCGACACGTGAGCACTATGACGTTGGACGTCAACTCGCTTTGACAGAAGCGCAACTCCCTCCCCTGCGAACTCACCAGGCGTTGGAAAACAGGTTAAATCGCGCGGCGAGGTCAAAGGTGAAGTCGAACTTGTCAAGGGGCTGACGACGTCATCAGAGGGTGATGGGGGGAGGGAATGAGCATTGGGGTCCACAGAGGAGGAAAGACCAAACGAAGGAATGTAACGTGAAATTGAATCTAATGAGTCTGAAAAATAATTACAAAAGGTTGGGTTTAGGAACAAAATAGAATAACACTCCAATCCAAAGGAGTTTTTTCATTTCTGTCGCGATGTATGGTTATTTCAAGACACTTTGCTGAAGAAAACCTGAAAAAAACGTTTGTGTCAGTGCATACTCGGAAGATAGAAAAACATTTCTGTTCTTGTTTTCATCTCAGTGCCACTGGCCACTTGCTATACTATGTTTCGAGCTGTCGGGTTTCAAATAGTTTGGCTTCACCATCAACACCAAGGTCGTTCTTGTTACAGATTCGATACTTTTTGTCTCGCACTCTGTTAGTTTTATGTTTTGTTCAAAACCTCGACCAGATGTAAATGCCCAACGTGCGAACTTCACATCAAAGCGGATCATGGGTTTTGCCACGAATTGCGCCAAAGCTCACAGCGAAGAAGAAGAACACGCATAACAGATAAATGCATAAGTTTTCAAGCACTTTGAAAAGCCGACGCAATGTCAAGGCGTCGAACTGCAGGAACAAAACGGTTCTTAAATAAGCCGGTACTTCCTTAAAAAAGCTGTTTATATGGTTTCACTCCGATCCACAGTTGTTGGAATCAAACGAGTCAATCATTTCTGAAACGGTTCGAGAACAGCCAGGACTGGAGAAACTTGCTCCGCGGAGCAAGTGCATTAATCATATCTTTGAAGATCAGCTGTTTTGATTTGACTTAAACGGTTCAAGATCGTGTCGAAAACTAACCGTTGGTAAAAGTTTTACAAAAACAATGTCGTTATCGCAAAGTAGAGGTGTTAATGGCCTGGACTGTGGATTTTCAGTACCCGGTCTACTGCTGCCTCCAACAGGACCAGGAGTGAGGTTTTCTCTGTTATGGCCGAGTTGGATTTTATGATTGCTGAAAAACGTTACTGGTTGTTTGCTTGACTTATATTTATGCGGAGTCAAGCAGGAGTCTGATTGCTTGTGTCATGTTGGTACCGAATCCGGATCGAAAATTTGCAAAACAGGATTAGATCCGGTCTACCCGCAGACCTCTGTTGCAAAGCTCATGGTAGCATAACTTCACGTTGAGCAACCCAGAAAAATATAATGAAAGGAAGTTTCATTCTACTCGCTTTGTCCTCCTTTTTCTAATGTCACGAGTTTCTGTTGTGGCTAGTTGCTGCTTGGGTTGCAAAAAATCAACAGAGTGCCTTGTTCTAGGATAGGACGTAGTTTCCGATTGGTACGGTGGCCCCGTATGGTCAAGAATTTTTCGACTCGCTATTTGTTATTGTTCACCGCAACCAGGATTGATTTCAACAGAAGCAGCTAGAAAACATAAAAAATGAGAAACTTATACTCTGCGTGAGAAAGCGTTATTGTTCGTCATAGATATTTTGAACAGAAGTGAGCCACGTTTATCTCGAAGCCCAGAGAAATGGCAGAAATGATAAGAAAAATGGCGTTTTGACAGTATGTCTTTTCAAAAACTGTTATTCTTGGTTTTACTCAAAATATATGGTATTTATTGCGGCTACTACAGCATATGAATTGGTTGCTAAGGCACTAGACAATTTTAGAAGTATTGCATACGTGGCTACCGACAGAAAAGAACCGCGTAGCGGAGTAAGTACCGACAGAAAAGAACCGAGTAGCGGAGTAAGTTCTGACGCTTAAAACAGTCCTGTCCCTATTTTAAGCCTTAACATAATAGAGTTTCGTTAAACACAAACTAGCAACCTATTTTTCAGTAACGGTTCGTTTCGATTCGCTGCGCACTGCAAAACGCACCGAATCCTATGATTAGCGGAGACCAGGGTCAGAACCGGAAAATACGTCACCGGTCGGTCGTCTTCTGTGTTGACCGTGCATCGCCCGCAGGATCTCGACGTCGTTGATTTCTGGGTCGCTTCCAAGTGAGAAGGACAGACGGGATGGTGTCACCACAACAAGCTCACCGAAGTTGCTGGCAGCAGTCAGGATTGACCTTTCACCCTCACTGTGGAACTAAACCGAAAACGCAGCAATTAGTTTTTAATGCGCGCAGGTTGAGTCCGCTGTTGCATGGGAACTGTAACAACTGCAAAAAAAGTTAAACCACAACAGGGGGTCACATAGAAGGGGTCAGTAGATTCTCGTCAGGTCCAAAATGATGCATGTCAATATACAAAGCGATGCCGACAAGAAATAAATACCAATTATATTCAATTTGCATCATCAGCGCCAAATGGAATCCGAGATCCGTGCAGGCCCGTAGCCATGGGGGCATTCAGGGAGTGTCCCCCAATTTTTTGTCCACCCAAATTTTGTTGTGTCCAGAAAAATTTGTTTTGAATATATAATAAAAACAAAAATCCTGGCACCCTAAAAATATACTTTTCCCCTCCAAACCTTACCACCTGGCTACGGCCTGGGTCAGTGTGAAGCTAAACACGAAATACGGGGTCTATTGCTTGAAAAACACTGGCCAAAAATGATCTAATTCTTTGAAAACAAGATAAACTGGAATCATAAACACGCGTTGATGGAAACCGACGTGCCTTCACTTTGCGGAGCAAGCGTTCGTCCAAGTTTGACGCAATACGCTTCGCGTTTCGCAAATGTTCACTGCTTTGCAAGGTGAGCTGATGAATTTCCGATGTCGATGTGTCGTTGTTGGCGCTGCGAAAAAAGAAACAATCGTCAGGTTGCTTGGCACGGCCCCTAAGAAAACAGAACAAACAAAGAAAACAGAACAAACAAAGGACCTTTCGGGAATTAAGAATCGAGCAGCCTTTTTTTCAGCCGTGTCGCAGTGGCTGCTTATCAAAGCCTGTTCCATTTCCACATTCTCTTGGTCCAGTCGCAATTGTCTGCACAAGAATCACACAATCCAGGGTACACATAAGAGTTTCGAACAAAGTCCCACAATGTTTGAGGAGTCACAGGTCTTTAGCAACGTTCTTTATCAAAATTACTTTCGAGCAACTGCTGCTATCTTATCACCAACGTCGTGACGCAACGAAAACTTCGTATAATTAACTGTTGTATACGGTAAGAAACAACAATTCTGTAAATTGTTGCAAACAAATTTTCTACGCTCAATCGGTAAGCAAGACTGCGAGCTCGTTGAGCGCTAATCAACCTAGTGAAAAACTGCGTCTTGAAAGAAGCATGAAAACGTCTGTCGGTTGCAAGTTTTGACATTTCGCGCCTTTCGATTTGATGATAATAGAAGTTGACCACTTTGTGAAGAAGTTCATGTTTGGTCAAAAAGATTTTCTTTCGCAAATCAACGCCTCTTTAGCTACATGTCATGTTCTCCCTGGTAGGAGTTTCAAGCTCATCTCCTGCCCACCTATACCCGGATTCTGTTTTTTTTCGCTGAAACATTTCGGTCATTTTTAGCTGAGACATTTTGGTCACTGAAACATTTCGGTCATTTGTCTCACAGTTGTGTTAAAACTCACCACAGCAATGTTTTTTAGCCTATAGTTTCAAACATTCTGACCGAAATGACTTAATTTTTTTCGGTCATTTAAAACACGTTCCAGTCTATGACCGAAAAAGAAACCAGCCCAGATTCATGCCGAAAATTGCAGCATGTTCAAATTTTGCGACGCTTTGCTCTACTCCTTCGTCTTTGTCAAAAAAATTTATACAACAGCGTAGTTCAACCAGTGGCGTAGCCAGCCCAAAATTTTTTTTTGGGGGGGCAAAAAGCAAAAATGTTTAACTTTGGGCGAGCAACAGTATTTTTGTTTGGGACGCCGCTTCTTAAAGCACAAAATGACTAGACATGCTAAAAATTTGAGGGGGCATCTGCTTTTGAGTTCAATTTTATGCTCAGAAGTATTTGGTCCAACAGAACTGATAAAAATATAACGAATCGACAGTTGCATTATCCTGAACTATTTCAAAAAAGCTGAATATGTGAGCACATGTCGAGTCCACTAACAAAGTTTGGAAGGAAAACAGGCACTTGGTTGAAATAGTTGAGGTGAATATCCAAGGCATAGTGGACATAACAAAAGCTCAGGCTTTGCAGCCTCCCCATTTCACGAAAGACACCACCAATGCACAAGTCCTTCAGAATAAACAACCTTTCGAAAAAACATTTTATACGTCATTACCACAGCAAGCATACACTGAAGTCAAACGGGCATAAAACATCTCTGTCGCTTTGTCTTTATGTTTACCATGAAATTTGATGCCAACTGTGTCTGTGACGTGATTTACAAAAGAAATGGAATGGGAGACAGACAACATCAAAGAAATTATGATCGAATAAAAGAAATATTCATCACACTCGATACAGCATCACAATGAGATGTTTGAAATTGTTTTGAAACATTACCTCGTTTCATTTGACACAAATGAATCAATCTGCTCATGTAATGCTTGCTGTCTGCTTTGTAATTCTTCAACACAGCGTGTAATGGCCTAAAAAGAAATTAACAGCTACTGTACAGTAGAGAAATGTATGTTTTACAACGTGTTCAATCAAATAATGTCAATACTAGTACCTGATCAACTTCCGATCTAACCGCGTCGCCAAGAGTTCTTAAAGTAACTTTTCGTTGTTCAAGCTCTGACACCATTTCTGACATTTTTGGGAGCAGCTGTTTAACCTGCAAATTTTATATGCTTTTTAAACCAACACAAAAGTCTGACAATGCTGCGACTACTAATAAGACCTTAAAGACCTATTCAGATGACAACCACTGTAGTTTGTGTATTTCCATCTAAAATGTGAAAAGCTGCTTCTGGATGCTTCATTAAAAAAATTGCTATGGATATTGAAGCTTTAGCTACAGCTATAGCAAAGTCTTGAAATTAAGCAGGTTTCTTGTGTACAGGACTACGTTTAGCAAAGCAGAATAAATGTCGGATTATACATCAATAGCTACAAAATAAAGCAACCACTCGAGCGAGAAGTAGTGGCTTGGATTATGAACAGATGTTGCAGGTATATTCCCAAGAAGTTAATCAAAAGCAACATTACTAAACCGCAGTGTGTACCTGGTTAATAGACTTAGATAGAGCTTGAACCAGCTGCTGAAAATGCACACCAGCACAGGGAGAACACAGCTTTTTATCACAGTGATGGCATTTCTGTAGGTTGCAATTTTCTTCCAAGCATTCCTGAAAAAGTATTCAAGCAAATTTTACCTATTGACAATTCTGTAGAAATTCCTCCAATTTTCCATGCAAACACAAGACTACACTAAATGATTAAAATCTTTAAACTGAAAACATCACAGATTGCAGTTTTTTTAAGGAAAATGTTAGGTACCCAATATGAACCTGCAGGGCCCCGATTTCTCTGATTCTAGGGACCCGATTTTCTTTGATTCTAAGGACCCGATGATGATTTTCGCTGATTCTAGGAACCCGATTTTCAATTCTAGGGACCCAAATTGGGTCCCTAAAACACCTTAAAAAAACAGAATTTAAACACATAAAACGAACTTCCAATTCATTGCAACCACTGGCAAGTGTGCTTATATGATGCTTGAATGTTTGAAGCCACAGATAATAATCTACAAACACATGAGGTATTTCACAAAAGGAAACTACTAGCCACATGCAAATTTGATCAAATATGTAATTATGCAACATATGTTAACTAAACGTATGTGACCTTTGTCTACATGCTTAGACGCATAGATTTCTTTTCACTATTTCTTCCATGCTAAAACAGGTAGTAAACTTCTGTAAACAGCATTTATTTCACCTGGACCAGTATGTTTGGGTATGGTAACAGGCTCAAAACCCACATACCAAAAATACCTTTATACACTACACTTTTTTTTGGAACAAGACTGGGGGTTTCAACTCAAGCAAACTCATACAAAAAATCTAAAACCTTTTTATCACCTGTAGTTGACTACTATCTATGAACACAAGTTCCAATATGTTAATTGGAACTGGTACTCAAAGAAGCATCACTGTTAAAGTTTTGAGTATGCACCTGGCACGAGTCTTCCTGTTTAGGCAGATTAGCTGATGGCAGTTCCAGGAGAGCAACAAGGGTTAAGTTATTTGGCAAACCCAGCAAACCAGTGCGTGGTAGCTTGTGGTAAGATCTGCACTGTGGGCATCGTACACTGAAATACAACACAGAAATTCAATTAAATACCATGCTAAAGAAATTTTTATATCAGTGTACCACATTGTGATTGTTCATAGCTTCAAAAATAAATCAGACTGAAAATACCAGTGTTCCATATACGCATGTTTTCAGTGGAAAAATTGGCTTATTTAGAACATTTTCAAGGTAAAAAATTAAATGTTAGAGATTGCTAAGCAGTCTTTATATGCTAACCTGAAACTTGGTGCAATTGTTGTCTAACTGTATTTCATAAACAAAAAACTTGAAATGACACAATTTATTGCAAACAACAAAAGTATTCTATCTAGTACATGTTTATTTGCTAAGGGATTTTGTTCACAGTAACAATTACTTCTTGGTATGATAGTCCAATTATAATGTTTAATTAGCCCACCAAGCAGCCATTGTCAGCTCTTTTATTAAATAATTTTATTAAATAGGAAAATGGAATCCCTATTTTATCTCGGACTGGAACAGATGGGTAGTTTAAGTACAGTTTCTTACCTTTTGTCCACAACAAGCTTTTCCAAACATGGCCTTAAGCAGAAAGAATGTTGACATGGCAGTATCTTGGGTTGCTTAATTCGGTCCAAGCAAACAGCACATGTCACCAAATGCTCCAGCTGTTTTTCCATATTTACAGGCATACAAAGTAATCTCTAATTTACATCAGTACACCAGCATATTTGCATTACAAAATTATCCATCTAGATAAAAAACGTATTGAGATAAGTTACTCTTTAACTTATTATCTAGGTAAGGAAATAAAAATACAGGGCTGTAAGTCATAGCAAATTTTAAAGGAAGTGGCTACAGGTCTGACATCAGTGTTTTTATCTGAATACCAATATGGCAGTAAAGTGAGGTTTTAGCGCATTTTGGTGGTGGTTATGCAGCAAGGTTCTGCTGTGTTTTGAGAGACTGTTGGGAAAAATTTGAGGGACTGCTTTAGTCTCTCAAAACACCTTAAAAAACACTATTTGTATGCAACTTTCACGGGGTTTGAAAAAGAAGCACCAATCCAATGCAGCAGCTTGTAACTAGAACATGATAACAATAAGTAGTGGCTACAGGTCCACCACATATGATGTGGTTCAAATAAACGCTGAGTTTGTCACGTCATCGGCACTGTCATGGTAGCGTAGCAGATGTGCTTACATCAGCTGTGTGAATGGTTTTTGGTTCAGCTCTCACCTTGGTGACTTTTGTTTTAGTAGTAATGTTTGTACATTTCAATTCAAGGGACCATTTTTTCTTTACTTTTATCAAAACTTTCCGAACTTTTATGTTCAGATTTGCAGTTTAGGTTTAGGGGTTACTTTTAGTTTTAACGTTTAATGGTTAGGTTCATGCTTAGGTTTTGGTTCAGGGTTTACTATGTTTATACCAAGCCTACTGCAGTCCACTGCACACTTGTCGTGCACTGCTGCTGACGTTATTTTGACTTTAGCTGAACACGATTAGCTGTAGTAGTCACATGACAAGTTTGGAATGCATGTCCTACCTAGTTGATCATCACATCTGTAACAGCTCAGTCCCACAAGCATGGACAAGTGTGGTAATGGTTTCAGGGCTGGCAAGCAGTTAGTGGCTTCTTGTTTGCATTACATGAGCCGGAGGGGTTAGGGTTAGGTTAGGTTAGGGTTAGGGTAATGTTAGGGCTACGCTTAGGGTTAAGGTTAGGTTGTAGGTTTATCTTTTACTTACATTTACTTTGTTTCTACCAAGCCTTTTGCTGCTGCCATCTTGGCAGCAAAATAGACACTGCCTGAAAACAACAAACCGTCTTAAACTATTTCACAAATTTTGAAATGATTTTTTCAGTCTACCAAAACAACTTAAATTTCAGTCTACCAAAACAACAATTTTGCATATGGTGCTCAAGATCAAAAAAAGCTAAGTGGCCTGGTCCAATGACCCAGTCAATGCAGGCTCACGTAAACTAGGCGTGAAGACATTAGGGCTTAGTGTGGACTACTACAGACCACATTTGAATCAGCTAGCCTACGCACTAGCTAGCAGAGATGAACGGATTTAGGTTTTTCAAATCCAAGTCCAATTCAACAATTTCATTGCAAAATGAAAATCCAATCCAAATCCAAATCTGACAAACTGTAAGTTTCAAAATCCAAATCCTGTTTGAATTCCATCAATCGTGTACTTTATAAGGCAAAATCGACACTATCAAAACAACTTGGAAACAAACTCCAGTTATCTTATGCTTTATCTTTGGCTTACAAAACTACACTAGCGAATACTTTGAAGACTTTAAGTTTAAGGTAAGCATTGTTAGCATTATAAAGAGTGAAATATGAAATCAGACAAACAAATTGCCAGGTGCAGTAGCCTATATAGCACGAGCGAATCATCAGCACTAGGCTACAGTACTGTTGCGATCGGAAAAGCCTGAGCGGCATGTGTGCAAAGCTTCGCACTGTGGCAGCAAGCAACAATAAAGTTCATGCGCCGCAATCATTCTATAATTCATTTGCTTCTTTGCGCCATGTGTACATACAGTATTGTTGTTCTTCGCACACATCCCGTTCGTGGTGAATCACACATTCAACGCAACACCACCAGAGAGGTTGCAACAGTTCACATTTAATATAAATACTGTACTATAAGCAGCATGGGTCAAGAATAGGGTCAGAATCAATGAAGTCACATGTATTCCTTAACTTTGATGACATGACAGTGACACACAAGAGACCAGGCTTGTACCTTAACCTTACCTTGCATCACAGGATGGCTAGTATGCAGAGTTGCCATTCTATTAACAAGCTTCCCCTACAATCAGAATGAAAAATCCCTATATTTCCCTACACAATCTTAAACAAAAAACACAATCATCTCTTAGCTAAAACATCTGGCCTTCACAAACGACATACTATATGTATAATGTAATATATGTTGCGCAATTAAGAGTGCAATATCAAAATTACATGTGTAAAACAATCATCATTAGAAAGCACCACTGCATAACCACATGTTAATTTTTTTCAAAAAGATTGTCTCAATGTGAATGTCTTCTAAGATTAGCCAGCACCCTTGGCAATACTGTAGACCTTAAACATAATCCTTGGCAGTAAATCTTAAGCATAATGACAACTCTCCAGCTGGTTGCAATTTGCAAGGAAAAAGTCTCATCAGTGACAGCTTCATAATTTTCAAATTTTTCAAAATATGTTTTCTTTGCTTTGCCATGTAAATGCACAACTCTTTGGTTGACTTCACAGTCACCCTGAAAATTGCCACCAGACTTAATTATTGCTTCCAAAGTGCACGCAGTTAGACGACTCCTCAGCGTGTTTTTATTGTCATTCAAGCGGAAGAAAGTTCTTTCAACCTCAACGGAGCAGTGGTAACGCAGTTATAGCTAAATAGTATTGCTATTGCACAACTTACTTTCATTTGCGCTGTACTTGAACTAGTGTACAGTACTTGGTTGTACTGCAGTCTTTGCAAATCAAAATAGACTACCTCTGCTCTAGTAGGCTGAGCCTTGGCTTTCACTCATGCTATTCCAGCCACTAGAAAACTTAGCCACATTGCAGTACTTGCGTCAAGAATAACCCAGTAGCGTAGGCTACCACTAGGGTTGCCAGATGTATTTACTGCTAATTTAGCCAGCGTTGCCACTCTACATTAACAAGTTTCCCCTACGATCAGGACTCTCACAAATGCAACTCCATAAATCCCTAGAACAGTACCAAAAAATCCCTAAATCTGTGGTGGTGCAGCATAAAATCGGAGTGCCATGATAAACGTTAAAAATAGAACCAAATATCCATCCAGTTCCTGAGATCCCGCAACCACCCCATCCACCGCATCCCCAAGGGAGCACGCCCCTCTTTTTATTTATTTGTTTGTTTATAGCAGACACGAAGTCCATAGTATGAACACACACACTCTGCAGAACGCAGGTTTTGCCTCAGGACTGAGCAAACTCATCAATAAAGCCATATCTTCAAAACCACTACTGGACTGGCAGCGTCTACTACGCTTCCCCCTCTCCGTCCTGTCATCAGGTCCAGAACCCAAGGGAATTGCCCTGACCAGTTCCATAAAGTCAAGAATCAACACATACCTGGAACCTGACAGCCTCCCGAAGCCTGAAGTCTCTCCCAGACACGCAACCTCACAACCGAACAATGCCCACAGGGACCCAGCCACAAATATGAAAAGTCTGGT
>JGI24159J19872_10013678_pt1 | contig 10540 bp, 3 predicted proteins | sample Ectturendosymbi4_FD_19872 | JGI IMG/M metagenome (IMG submission 19872)
CGCTAATGGTTGGTTTACTGCATGCGATGGCTTTTATGGTGCTTCTGCTTATTGGCTGAGTCATATGAAACAATAAACCATTACCCATTACCCATTACCCATTACCCACTTAAATGTTTCACTTTTTATCTTTGTTTTGGATATTGTGCTTAGTGCTGTGCGCTGTGTCCATTCGTCCTCGATATTTACGTTGCATGCTTGAACCAGATTTGGGACCGGATCCGGACTACCGGAGTCGACTCCTGCAGGATTCTGCGGTTTTTGTTCTGACCCGGATCCGGAGTCAAAAATTTGTGAAAAACCGGACCCGGAGCCGAAGTCACTTTTCAATTTCGGCATTGGCAGGAGTCTGTGTGGTCATTTCTCAGGTAAGAACATGGGTAAATTACGGTTGGAATGATGATTGTAGGCGGAGTCTGAACTGGAGTCGGATTCTCAAATTTGAAGAATAGCCGGACCCAGATCCAAAAATTTTGAAACAGGAGCGGAATCGGTGTCTGAAAAAGTAACTCCGACCACCTCTGGCTTGAACTACTATTTTTTTCCACCTTCTGCTCTCTGGCACCCCTGCTGTTAGGTACCTCTGTTATTTGGCACCTCTGTTATGTGGCACCTCTGTTATTTGGCGGCGGTGAGGACGAACCCGTGTCCCCATCCCTGCTCTGGTCTATGGCATATTCTGTCTGGTGATTTGGTGCAGTTGGTCCATGTGAATTTTTTGGAATTGTGACATATCTGCCATGCCAAATGCTTGTGTACCAGATTCGATGTAATTAAAACTGGCATGATGCATACTTGTGTTGTATTTTCACAACCTGCATTTTATTGTTCCAGATATTTCCAGGTATTTTTTATTAAGCATTCTCTATAAGAGCAGATGGTTATGGTAGTTTTTGGGATAATTAACCATTTATTTACAGCAAGAATAATTCTAGGCTTGGTTCCATAGCAACACTGCATTTTTGTCATTACTCATTCAGATATTTAAAAAATGACAGGCTTCGGCATTTTTTGGTTTGTTTGGCATTTTTTGTCCATCAGGACCTAGTAACCTTGAACAGGCTTAAGATGAAGACCTGCAGCTTCCATGACCAACACAAGACGTTTGAGTCTGAGACTCACAAAATGGGTCTACACATCTGAAGACTGAGACTACACCTTGAGATTTTGTCACTGGTAAAGACATCACTCTTGGAGTACATGTGCAAACTATAGCTTTACTGTATTCCATAGAGTAAGGTGACACTACTTTCACTGTGAAAAAAACACAAATTTAGACCCAATGGTTTCTTGTAGTATATCATTGCCTGTACAAGCTGATTGCCAATTTGTGTTTCAACTTAGATTGATGGTTGTATTTGCTTTCCTTCAAAGTATGACTATTAACTTGCCAATATATAAATAACCTTTTCATCATACAGTGAAAAAGCACACAACACTAGTGATATTGTTGACAATTTCAAATGACCCCTTGCCTAAAAGGTTGATCAACATTCCATTTATTAAACCATAAGTGTTTGGTCAGAATATTGTTTTGTTGGGTTAACATTGGCCTATTGCAGTTAGCAGAGATGTAGAATCAACTATTGTATTTTTTCCTACATATTGATGATATTCAAAATAAATATTTGGTTTGTAAAAACTGAAGTGCCAAATATGTTTCTTGCAGCTCGCCATAGTATTGACATTAATCAGAGATTAGAGGTATAATTAACTGCTTTTTCGTGTTTGATTACATCATCATTTGACAATTGATGAATGAATTATTTATAAAAATATAATATCAAGTGTTGTTAATAATTGTGTGCTTTGTGGGAATCCTCTGAGATACTACTAGTGTCGTTAGCTACCTAATAAATGCCTTATCTCTATACTTTGTTTGAGTAGCTTTTTTGAACCAGGATCCCAAAAAGATGATTGTTTATTTATAGTACTAATAAATTTTTTGATCTTAGATAATAACAACCAATATTTCCACCACTGATGTTCTAAGATTTCAGATTTTAGATTTATTAAGAAGTGTATCTGTTTTTTTTCTGTCAAATATTTCTCAGATGCCATGGAAAGCAATGGCAAAAAAGTGGCATACTTTTATGATATGGATGTCTCTCGCTTTCATTATGGACCTGGTCATCCTATGAAACCTCACCGTTTAGCATTGACACATACATTGGTATTGCATTATGGTTTGCACAATAAACTACGGATGTATAAGCCATATAGAGCAACAAGTCATGATATGTGCAGATTTCACTCAGAAGATTACATCAACTTTCTTGAAAGAGTTACTCCAATGAATATAGCTGGATTCACCAAGAATTTTCAAGTGTTTAATGTTGGAGATGACTGTCCTGTTTTCAGTGGGTTGTATGACTTTTGTTCAATGTATACTGGGGCTTCACTCCAAGCTGCTACAATGCTGAATAATGACAAGTGTGATATTGCAATAAACTGGTCTGGAGGTTTACATCATGCAAAGAAGTTTGAAGCGTCAGGTTTTTGTTATGTCAATGACATTGTTATTGCAATTTTGGAACTTCTCAAGTATCATCCTAGGGTTCTTTACCTTGACATTGATGTTCATCATGGTGATGGTGTTCAAGAAGCATTTTATCTCACTGATCGTGTCATGACAGTGTCTTTTCATAAGTATGGTAACTACTTCTTTCCTGGCACAGGTGATATGTATGAGCTTGGTGCTGAAAGTGGTCGATACTACTCAATCAACGTCCCTCTAAAAGATGGAATAAATGATGAAACTTATCACCAGCTCTTTAAACCAATCATGCAAGCAGTTATGGATTCATACCAACCAACTTGCATTGTGATGCAGTGTGGTGCGGACTCTTTGGGTTGTGATAGATTAGGTTGCTTTAATTTAACCATAGAAGGTCATGGAGAATGTGTGAAGTTCATGAAAAAATTTGGAGTACCACTTATGTTTCTTGGAGGAGGTGGTTATACTGTTCGAAATGTGGCTCGTTGTTGGACATATGAAACATCAATTATTGTGGGTCAAGATATATCTGAAGATCTTCCTTACAATGAATACTTCGAATACTTTGGACCAGACTATAGTTTGAAGCCTGATACAAGCAGAGGGATTGAAAATCAAAACACAAAACAATACCTGGACCAATTGCGACAAATGGTATTAGATAATTTAAAAATGATTGATCATTCTCCTAGTGTCCAAATGCATGAAGTTCCACCTGATTTGTTGTCATTTGACAATTATGAAGAATTTAATAACCCTGACACAAGAGAAACACAAGAGGAAAAAGAGCAACGAATTGAACCAGCCAACGAATTCTATGATGGTGACAAGGATAATGACAAAGAAAGTGATGTCAGCATTTGACTTTGCCATGGTCACACTTTCAAGTTCACCTAAAAATATTTTTTGAAAGCAGAAAACATAAACCACATGTTGTAAAAAGTTTTGGTGCACCAGTAATCAAGTCATGATTTTCGTGTTACTAATTAATACCTTTGCAGCCGGTTTGGTTTCAGCCAAAATCAAGCAGTTTTCATGTGTCTCTGTGACAGCATAACTCATCCGCCGATTGCGCTAAAGAGCTGTTCAAACCATCAAAAGACTAAGAAAATCTTCAAGTCTACACTGAAAAAAATTGGGGTTTCTGATTTTTTGTGAGTGAGATCATAAATGGAGCAGTTTTACACCTTTTTGGCCCACTTCATCTGGCTCTGGGCCTAAACTGCTAGATAGTAGTATTTCATTAAAGTTTTTTGGGAACTAGGCTAAAATCTGAGTGTTTTGAGAATTTGGATGACTTGCTAAGGTTTCAGGTTCAAAAGTTATGACCTGAAAACAACAAAATAATTAATCCACTAATTAGATAATTAATTGATTTGTTGTTTTTAGATCATTACTTTTGAACTAGAAGCGCTAAAAAGTCAATCAAAGGCTCAAAAGACTTGGATTCTACTGTAGTTTTCAATGAAAACTTCAGCGAAATACTTCTGTATAGTGGTTGGGCCCTAGGCCAGGCAACATGAGCCAAAATGGATAAAAACCTACATCATTTATGACATCATTCACAAAAAACCGCAAATCCAAAACCAAAAAATTTTTTTACATTGCAGACTTAAAGACTTGCCGAGTTTTTTAAGGGTTTGAACAGCTCTAGCATAATCGATGGAGGAGTTATGCCATCGCTAAGACACATGAAAACTACTTGATTTTAGGCTGATTTTCAGGTACAGTATATTCATACGCTAGCAGCGAACGTGTTAAGAACAAGTTCCCTTTACCAGTTTACCATCATGATAGATAGTAGTAATGCTTGTTATTAGTTAACACCTTTGCTGCTGGGACAGTTTGCATTAAAACTTGGTTTCTGGCGTCTCTCAGCAATTCAATAACTCGCTAGCCAATTGAGTTAGAGAGCTGTTCAAACCCTTCAAAGACTTGGCAAGTCTGCAATGAAAAAAATTTTTAGGTTTTGGGTTTCGGGTTTTTTGTGGGTGACATCATAAGTGGGGTAGGTTATTGGCCATTTTGTCTCAGGTTACCTGGCCCTGGATCCCAACCACTAGATGGAGTTTTTTGACTCAATTTTTTTGGAAACTAGGCTAAAATCTGAGTCTTTTGAGCATTTGATTGGCTTTTCTGGTTCAAAAGCAATTGCTAAAAGACAAAATGATCAATCTCCTGATTAGATAATTAATTAATTTGTTATTTTTAGGCCATAATTTTTGTGATCAGAAATGCTAAAAAGCCGCTCAAAGACTTGGATTCTAGCCTAGTTTCCAATAAAATCTGTAGTCAAAAATTCCATCTAGTGGTTGGGGCCCATGGCCAAGTAACCTGAGCCAAAATGGCCGAAAACCGACCTTACTTATGATGTCACCGACGAAAACCCAAAACCTAAATTTTTTTCATTGCAAACTAGAAGGCTTGCCGCATCTTTTGAGTGTTTGAACAACTTCTTAGCACAATCACTTGGCGAGTTATGGAGTTGCAAAATGGCTTGAGAATAGCAAGCTAATGCAGGAGCTCAAAGTACGATATATTCAGATACCAACAGTGAACATGTTGAAGTTGTTATCATGAAAATAAAATTTTTTTGTTTATCCCCTAGAGTTCTGTGGAGAGTTAGGTGTAGGAAAACAACATTTTACAATTTTGAAAAATAAACAAAACTAAGTAGCACAAAGACCATGCACTGGACTTGCAATGAACTCAGCCCTTAGCCACAGGGGCATTCGGTGGCAATGGTCCCTCAATTTTTTTTGTGCCCACAACTTTTGTTGTGCTCAAAAAAGTTTTTACTAAATGCATAATAAAAAATAATCTTGTATCCCTAAAAATGTATTTTGCCCCCCAAATCTTAAGACCTAGCTATGGGCCTGTTTGAATTTGCACCATGCAGCAAAGTTGATGCAAGTTTTTATAAAATAAGTTTTTTTCATGAACCTTGCATTATAGGATATTGTCAGATTCATTTTTTATTTGTACCATTTGCAATAAGAAACACAACATTACTTTCCTGAATTTACAGTTGTAAACAGTAAGCAGTAATACACTTACATCCTCAGAACCAAGATTTGTGAGATTGCTCATATATGTTCAAGTTGTGTTTGCTTGTTGTGAACAGTAGTTTTTTTCTATAGGATTCGTTTGGATTTGGTTGAGATAAATATAAACTAATGATCATTACAGTAATTTCTGGTTGTGTAATGCAAGGGAAAAAGTTTGATTGCGACAGGCGAAATTGATGTGTTGGTTACTTTACATTAAACTACAGATAAAATCTGTTAATTGCATATCTATTTGTCAAACATCTTATGTGATTGTCCGATATGTGCTTTTGAGCAATGTGCTCTACAAAAATGTTTATTGTGAACAGATACTGCAGTTGGGATGTGATGCAAATCATGTGTATCAGTTATTTGTGGTGCAAAGCACATTATCATTGTATGAAAGGACACTGCAGCTATGACTGTTTTGATGTTTTCAATTCTGTTTCAGCTTAAAACAATTCATTACACAACACAGTGCATTACCAGCAATTAAATACTATAGTTGGTGTTTGGTAGATTCCCTTTTTCTCTTTTTGTAACAAAATGAATGGTCAAGTGCATCAAAGAGGTTTTAACAACACAAACGCATGAAACAGTGGTGTTTAGTTAATTGTTTTGCACCATGATCAACTTAAATGTTGCCATGTGTTATTATGTTATGAAAACGGCTTTCATGAAATTTGTTATTTATTTGTAATATCTGAACCGTGTGGTTTAAATCAGGTTTAGCGTGTTACTATTACCTTAAGGACATTTGCATGAATTTTATCAATAATTGTTTGAGGTTATTAACACATTGGCTGCTAGGGTACGACTATATTGTTCTTTGAAATCGCCTAAAATCAAGCAGTTTTCATGTGTCTTAGCAATGGCAAAACTCCAACTCCTCGGCCAATTACGCTAAAGAGCTGTTCAAACCCTTAAGACTCTGCAAGTGTTTGAATCTGCAATGAAAAAAAATTTTTTGGTTTTGGTTTTCGGTGTTTTTGTGAGTGACATAAGTGAGGTGGGTTTTTGGCCATTCTGGCCCACTTCATCTGGCCCTAGGCCCAAACTCCTAGATGGTAGTGTTTTGCTCAAATTTTCTCTAGCGTAATCAGCGGAGGAGCTGTGGACTGTGCAAATGCTGTGATGGCAAAGACATGTGCAAATGCCGTGATTTACATGTGAACAGCTTGATTTAGACTGGCTGCGAAGGTGTGAAATTAATTACTGAATGGAATTTCGATGAATGTCNACTTGATAGCAAAATCAAAATGTAACTCGTGTAGCAGATGCTTANGTGTTCATGTTTACATTGTCTTTTTTTATTAAGCTGATATTTACTTGATATTTTGTGACTTTTTCATTTAAGGCGGTATTATGCCTTTTCTATTGCAGGTGCATAGGTGAAAGACATTCAGTAAAACCATCAGTATAGCATATTTGATCTGATGAACTCTTTGTTGGTCTGTCAAATGAGATGCTTGTGTTTTGAAAGTACCCTTTAATTAAGAAGTTGCTATTGCAGTTTTAACAAAATTATGTTTAAGGAGTTTTTTTTAAGGAAAATGTTAGGTACTTGGTATGGACCTGTAGGGACCTGATGCCTCTGATTCTAGGGACCCGAATTGGGTCCCTACAACACCTTAAAAATACTCTGGTTTAAGCATTAAATATTAGTAAAACTTGTAAGCTTTACAAAATCAAATGAGATACAGTGACACAGCAACCATTGAATCAAATGAAATTGTATTGTATAATTTAATAAACAAAGTTTTCATCATCAGTGAAGGTTCATTATTTGAAATGTGCAATGTGATTTCATTCAAGTTTTAAAGTGTTGTTGAAATATATCTGAACACAACAAGTGAACAGATTTTCTTGTCTGCATTAATTCAGGAATTTGTTAAGTCATATGTTTAACACTTTCGGTTCCGGGTGGATGCCCTGCAGCGATATCCACGGATACGGGGTGGTTTATCTTTAACCGTAGGACTACCATAGCGGTCAATTGACCCTTTTGTGATTTTCTTTTCAAATTTTAAGAAAAAGGTTTGCAGCTAGGAACCTCAAATGTTTTGACTTTTATTATTTTTGTGTCTTGAGCAAACTACCAAGTCGACAACATATATATTTTCAAAACCAGTGTTTCACAATGGAAAAACGATTAATTACCACACGGGTCAATTGACCCCTAAGCTGAGAATGTTGAGCTATCCAATTACATTTCGAAACAACATTTGCACACAGGGCCAGAACACGTTCCACACACATACTTTGAACAGTTGCAACGTTTCATTCTTGTTTTGTTTGACTGGCTTATTCGGAATTTGGTTCTTTTTATGGAGTGACATGCCTCAGCAGCTCCTTGAATGCGTTTCAAATGCTATACACGGGGTCTCTACATGCCTTACAGTTTCTCTCTGGTGAGCACAGCTTTTCTGTCAGTTTGATAATAAAATCTACTTGAGCAAACTAGAGCAGACCTTTGACCAAACAATATCACAAAAACGGCAAACCTGCATTTGAGATAAACAGATATAGGATGCCTGTGAAAAACAGGTACAAGGCCACTATCGAGCGCTCATCTACGAGAGATTCCGCATACTTGCATACTACGTCTTGTGGAAAGTTGCTGGATGTCTTCGACAAGCCTCTTGAACAAAGTGATCCACAAACATGAATTCTTGCTTCATGTATTTCATGGTAACCTCCTTGTCTTCACGTACTTTTTGGGTGTTCACAAGCTAAATGACAGTAAGTACTCCGCAATGGGGGACCTGTGGCACATGGGGCGCAAAATCTTTTGTCCCCCAGAATGTTTTGTGGTATCAATATAGTTGTATAAATTTCACTGCCAAGATTTTGCCAAGGAATTTTTTAAGTCTATTGATGTAAGGTGCCGTATGTTTGGCAAAATTTGAATACTATCCTGATGTACATGACAAACAATGGTATGATTTAGGCGTATTTTTGGGTCATTGTGCCAGTCAGTGGAATCCCAGAGACATATTTGTTAATTGGAATTGCATTATGTTGCTGCCAATTATTTGAATCTCAGAGATACATGTTCACAAATTCTACTTTTTAATGTAATTTTTGTTTTTTGAAAAATAATTGAAGTGTCTTCTTCTTTTTATCTACTTTTTCAAGAACACTTCAAGTGCTACTACTAAAATTTTGTGTAGCCTACTTGGTAAAGACGCAAATCAAATTCCTAGTTATCATTGTTAGGTACTAGCACGGCACTCCCTGCAACTGCCATAACACCAGGGACGTACCCAGTAGGTCAGTGGGGTCAAAATATACCATCTCCATAATTTGCCAATTTTTCAGAAAGGTTGTACTACGGTTGAGTGAACATGGTGACGTCATCCAAATGCAACCAAGAGTATTATATTTGTATGATATGCACACTAACATGCATACCATGCAACGTTTGTTCCCCATAAGGTTTCTAGCAAACTTGGCCCCTGCCGCAGCATAGAGTTTGAGCAGTTTGCATCCACAATTTCACCAGGTGGTGAAATCAAACAAGAGCATTGCCACTGCGCATGCGCAAAACGAGCAGTGAACTCATTGTGACGTCACCACAGACAAAAGTCACACTTCAAAATTCATTTATAGGAAAGAGATGTGATAGCTAGTGTGCTGTGGGCAAAAAACCCACTCATATTCAATGCACGGGTCAACTGACCCCATTGGTAATTCTTGAAGAAAAAAATTTCAGTAGTCCTAGGGTTAAGGACCGCAAGAGCCACTGTTTTGGCAGAGCTCTGCAACGCTATTACTCACCAGCCGATGGTGCTAGGGAGCTGTTCAAACCCTCTACGGATTCAGCAAGTCTTTTAATTCTAACTGAAATTTTTTTTTCATTTTGGGTTTAGGGTTTTCTTTGGATGATGTCATAATGAGGGCATGTTTCATCTTTGTGGCCAAGTTTACCTGACCCTGGGCGCCAACCCAACAGGCCTTTTTTGGAATCTAGGCTTCCATCCAAGTCTTTAGAGCCCTTTATTGGCTTGATAGCATATCTGGAGCTAAAATTATGGGTCAAAAACAAAAAATTGGAAGAAATTCTATCCCCACAAAATGCTAACCTGGGGTCTATTCCACCACAGGCCATTATTCGCCAGCCGATTGAGCTAGAGAGTTGTTCAAACGCTTTAAAGATGGGGAAAGTCTTGTAGTTTTCAATGAAAAGAAATTATTTGGATGTCATCTTTTTATTGATGTTTGCATAATGGGAGTATGTTTATGCATATTTTGTTTACATTAGGATGACATCATCGGGTCCTGGACGCCAACGCCAAGAGCCATTTTCTTGAGTCTAGTTTATATTGGAAAGAAGGGAACAATATGAGTCTTTAGACAGTTTGATGGACTTTCTAGCATTTCTGGTTCCAAAATTATGGCCAAAATACTGCAAATCAATTAGTGAAATCCCTGGTAATCCGCTAGGAAATTCCTGAAATATTTGGGATTTTTTGGCCACAACTTTGGACCAGAAATGCTAGAAAGTTGATCAAGGGCTCTTAACACTTTGGCGTCTGGCTGCTTTTGGGGATTTTCGGAAAAAAAAACGCCTAAACGCACGTGGCTTTGTGCAGGAATTTCTCCAGTCCAGTATGCTCTACAGACCTGGTAAAAATCTCAAAAGACGCGGCAAGTCTTCTAGTCTGCACTTGAAAAAAATTTTTTTGCTTGGGTGGTGCGGTTTTTTTATGAGTGACATCATAAGTGGAAGACTTTTAGGCCACCTTTGCCCACTTTGCCTGGCCCTGGGCGCCAATCGTTAGGTTGTAGTATTTCGCTGAAGTTTTTACTGGAAACTAGGCTACAATCTGAGTCTTTTGATACTTTGGATGACCTGCTGGGGTTTCGGGCTCAAAAGTTATGATGAAAGTTTGTAACAATATTTGACTAATTAGATAATTAATTTGTTTATTTTAGATCATAACTTTTGAACCAGAAACGCTAGAAAGTCGATCAAAGGCTCAAAAGACTTGGA
>JGI24159J19872_10013679_pt1 | contig 10540 bp, 5 predicted proteins | sample Ectturendosymbi4_FD_19872 | JGI IMG/M metagenome (IMG submission 19872)
AATTAGAAAAAAAATTTGTTTGCAATGTTGCGTCAACACCTCACAATTTGAGGTCAAAGTTCGGAACTAAAAAATTTTGTTACAAAATTTTCAACCTTAATTTTCTCCATGAAAATGTTGTTTTTCTGCTATTTTGACTGCAGATTAGGATTCCTTGACCTTCAAAACACCAGAAACCAATTTTTGTGCATATATGTAGAGTATTTATAAAGATACAAGCAAATTTGCATTGGCCTATGAGCAAAAAAAGAGTGCTCGCATGGTAAATCTCCACCTAGTAGTGAAAATTTTAACAGGCCATAACTCGAGAACCGTATGAGATATCAAAAAAAATATTTTTTCTTTGGTTATTGTTTTCAAAAAGCAATACAATATACGAAAACAAGTAAATTCTGAGACGTAGGGTTACAAATTTTCATTTTTTCCTTAACCTTGATATGGAATGACTCAACTGCATTTCATGTGCCTGACTAGAAATTTTCAGAAGGGGGTCATTAAGTTAAATTGGGTTGCAAAATGGGTTGTTGCATGAAAAAGGTTGAAAATCACTGGCCCAATGTATGAATCTGATTGTAGTTTTTCATCTAGAACCAATTGTATGTGGCAAACGGTGCTATTTATTTGATTGCTAGTTATGATTTTTGTAAACAGACCATCATGTTATGTAATAAACCAACAATTGCAATGAGCAGCGTATGTAGTTCTGAGAGTAGCTAACACATACCACAGATCATCATATTACTCCGCAGGGCTCCTGATTACATTGGTGCATACTGAATCAAACATGTGCACAACTTTTATTTTATTCTATTCATGTCTAGCAGATTAAGCATGTGTGATAGATTAAACTCTTTCATATGTAACGGCAGACAAACTCCTATACCCTATAGGACTAGGTCCTAAATTTTGGCATGTTGATGTTCGTCAATTGGTTACCCCACTGCACAGCACATGACATATCAGTGTGACAAGGGTTTTGTTAATAAACTAAAGCCTAAGGTACTGGTCTGTTGTAATAAATAATGACTTTATCAAACTTTATTGGGGTGAATGCTACAAAGTACGTTTGTTAAAATTCATCTTTCAGAAGAAAGTACACAGTTAAGCTCATACTTACTATAGTATGATACTATTATATGATACTGTAAGAAAAAGTTACATACCTCCATGGGGAAGCTTTGCAAACTTTTCTTTTTTAGTGCTGGTTTGAGCTGATGTTTGAGTGTACTGAACTTCTGATACAGGTTCTTCATCCATCCTATCTCTTGCTTAATCTAATGCCTTCAGCATACCAAAGATTAAACACAAACTCTGGGAGTAAATAAATTGAGCCCGACTTCTGTCCGACTTTTCCAGTAGACACGAGGTTCGTAATTAAAAATTTCACGGCAGAATTAGAAGAACTAATTTATCTGGTTGCTTTAAAACCTGGTGGCAAACGCTACGAAATAACAACATGAGTAGCAAAAAGAACAGCATTTTTCAAACAAAAAATATATCGATTCGTTGAGAACGTTATGATATTGATCAACATGGATTTACATCCTGCAGCTTTTAAGCTTTGTGATGGATTTGGATTTCATAAATTCTGATTCAGGTTGGATTTCGATTTGATAATATTGTTTTGAAGTTCTTCGCAGCTTCCGTTCTGTTTCAGAACTACAGATTACTGCGTTTAGTCTGCAGTGATGCACCCGAGTCATCTACGTCGAGTCAAACTCACAAGCCCTTCGACTCTGAGTTGAGTCAGAATCATCTAAAAAATTTTCGAGTCAGAGTCGAGTCACTTCGAGTCATTGATTTCCAACCTCGTGTCAATACAAATTTCACAGTTTTGCCATGTCTTTTTTTTGCGATTAAATGACGCCCAACATGTTACAAAATGGCACACAATAAGCTAAAAAATGGTGGCAAATGTTATTTCAGCGATTTTGATTCCACGTCATTTTTATCTGAGTTTTTTGTGCAAGCAGTTTCCATTTTACTTGTCTCTTTCATTCTCAGTCATTTCCACATGTCCAATGGAGGTGTTCGGACGCTNATTTTTTTTGAGTCCGGTTTCAAACCTGTTTCGCAAATTTTGAATCCGGATCCGGTACCAACTAGATTCAAGCAANCCGACTCNTNTTTGAGTCCGGTTAAATAAAAGTCAGGAAACCAACCAATAACGTTTTTTCAGTAAAAACAAAATCTAATCCGGTCCGGANNCNGGAAAAAACTCACTCCTGATCCTGCTTGAAGCAGCCGGAGTCCAGGTTCCAAAAAATCCAAAATCCAAACCATACACACCTCTGATGTCTAGCCTAACCTTGCTGTAAGAAATATACTTACTCGTCTTTCGCTTCCCCACGAAATGAAAATGACTAGAGATGAACATGTAGGCCTACTTGGATTTAAATCTTGTGGCATTCTGGTATTTTGATGGATATGGATTTTATCATTTTTGCTGAACCAGATTTGGAATGGAATTGATGACATTCTTTTGAACATCTATACAACTTTGGTTCAGTTTTGGTACTGACTGAATTGATAAGAGTTTCTCAAATCCGTTGAGCTTGTTTATTGTGCTTGTTCAAATGTTGAGCCTTGTCTATGACCAACGAAAGAAGTCGCCTCTATTCTATATCATGTCATCAAAGTTATATGAATGGTTTTACATTCATTGATCCAATCCCTTTCCTTGACTCATCATTGTTATATCAAACGTATATTAAGAACATTCACTGAGCACAGTTAATCATTATTTACATGTGTAGTTACAATCATTTTTTACAATTTCTAAGGAGCCGTTTGTGTTGCATATTTGTTAGTCCTCAGGTTTGTTATTTTACACTTTACATAAGATATTTTTTATTAAGTTCTGCAAGGAGTTCCTTAAAAAACGGTTTCAAAAAATGATTGTTCAAAATTTAGCCGTTCAAAGAGGTCAGTGGCTAAGTTGTCTTTCTTTGTTGTTATGTTATTTGCGAGATGGAGAAAACAGTTTACCCTCAACCCCGTTTGAAATTTATACTGAATAAAATAAAAAATGTGCATGTACCAAGGAAACCGCAGCGGGACTCGGTCTCGGAGGTTTCGGCCTTGACTACATTACTGTTCGAGACGGTAACCTCCGAGACCTGGCTCAAATTTCGAGACGAGACCGAGACTTTGTCATAAAAGCCGAGACCGAGACCTGGAAGTTCGAGACCGAGACCGGGACTCGAGACCTCACATTTCTCTGATGGTATTAAAGCTAACTCCTTGAATAATGCTGCAACAAAATATCTGGCACATTGTCAAATACCAAGACAATAAAAATCAACCGAAATTTGAGCAAACGGCCAAATACTGCAAACGTTCATTTTCACTTTCCTCTTAGGAATTCACAGCCTCAAACTTGTGGCCTTATTTACAAATTCCTTGAAGGTATGTATGGACATTGAAAATGTTGGCAGCGTTTAGATGGTCTACGCATTTTTCACTTGAAAANTGTCAGTGAACCAATTGAATATTGGAGGTGTTTGCCGTTGCCATGCTTCANTAAATTTGTTTTGACTCAGAAAAATTTGTAATTGTTTTTTTCGTTGCAAAACAATACCAACCCTTCTGTAGAGACAGTAGGTGATACTCCCTGGTGAAGCTCCCATGTTCTGGTCTCCTACCTAGCATTGAAGTAGGCCAATGTTATTTGAGTAAGTGGAGAAGAGGGGAATCATTTTTTTTAAACAAGCACAGTCGATGTAGACGAGTGTATACAGCCCCAGCAGCACTAGTCAAAACAACACAGCAAAGTGGTAACTGCACAGGAAAGGTTGCTTTCCATCATTCAATTTTTTGCCAAGGTGTTTCGTCGTTTAAATCACTTGCCAACGAAGAAACAAACTTTAATTTTTTTTGCTATCTACCACTTAGGCCTACGTCTTTCACTACATTCTTTTTATTTTAACACTGGGCATCTGCACTGAAACTCAAATTTCTTCACCACATATTTCGTGTATTTTGGCTAACAAAGCTTTGCCATTTTTGTAACGTTACATACATCTTTCTAGTTACTTTTCCCCTCACACAAGTAATTGATTTAAGAATTCTCCAAAGATTTAGAATTAAGAGGTGATAAATTTCGAGATTTAAAAAACTAAAGCATTACTTTGAATTTCAAAAAGCAAAATTGTAACTAATTGTTGCATCCATCCAAACTTGCTCATTCTGTAAAAAAAAATTTTTGAAAATGTTTCTCGTGATTCTGTTGTTGACGCAAAGAAAAAAATATTTAGGCCTATTAGAGCAATAGACTTTTTTGGCTCAAATTAGGTTTGCACTTTGAACCAGCAAGGCAATATCCCACCGCATGCTCTACTGCAGTGGCGTAGCGATGTTAACTGTCGCCCGGGGCCGACCATAAAAATGCTTCCCCATTCCACTTCTCACATTTGCTTACAATAATATAAAATGAGAGAAAATCATGTATCATGCTAGTTATAACTATAAGGAATACTAAAAAATCTTGAACATCACAATCAAATACTCACTAACTGAAAGGGGTCTTGTTTTTAATTCTCAATTATAGATCTTGTTTTCTCTGCTTGCTATCCACCCTTCTCGTCATTACTTTTCTATTTTTTCTGCCTTCTTTACATATGCATTTATGTATGGCTAAATAAACAGAAGCCTCTTTGGCACATGCTAGGCTGTGGTTCAGCGGGAAAGTTTTGTTTTTTGTCATTACTTGTATGTCAGTTGGAACCGTGGATTCAATGTGTTTTCCATGGCAACAACAAAGTGCACAGGGCCAATGAATCCCTGAAGCAACCTGGGTTTGCTTTTTTGTCTGACTTAGAGCAAGGTGCTCGTAGTTTGTCAGTTTTTTAGAACTGCGGCAGATCTTTTGCAGGTAACCATTGCCTTGGAATTTAAGATTTTTTCTTTCTCTGATAAAAAGAAAATATTAAATGTTTTCGACAGGCATTACTGGGATGCAGCATGCTGTAGCAGAATGAGCGATGTTCGAGATTATCTGTGTAGTTAACTAGCAGTGAAATGGTGTAGCGCCTTCCAGCTGATTTTATGGCTGTATGTATAGTTCCTAGATTTGCTATTTTTTATTGTCAAGTTTTTATATTTTCAAGTTTTTCACAAATTGCATATTTTTACGTTAAAGTGATATTCACAACTGTTCAAAATTGCCGTTTTTGCTGCCACATAGTGGCGTATCTAGGTTATGGCAGGCATGGCACGTGCCAAGGGCGCCACTTTGATGGGGGCGCAAAAATTAAAATCTTTATCTACAGTTTCTTGAACCTCTATTTTGCGCCCCATGCCAGGGATGTAACGAGGTTAGATGGCGCCCGGGACAATAAGTAAGTTTGGCGCCCCCATGTTCGAACCTGAGGTCTTTCCGAAGCAAATGTACTGTATTGAAGAAAGTGCTTGTGACAATGTTGGGCCTTTTCGGCGCCCCATGCAGTGAGTCGGCGCCCGGAGAATTGTGCCCCTCGTGCCCCTCCTCATTATTCCCTTTCCCCATGCATTCATAAACTACAAAGCTGCATCAACACCGCGCCCTTACCTAAAGCATTAAGTCGGGCGTGTTACGCCAGCACCACTAAGCATTATCACAAAACTGTGGTATTGTGACATGCTAAAGTACGAGGGTCAGACATTGCGACAAAACAAGAACGCTCGCTTGCCATATCTTCGAGACCTCGTCCTTCTCACACTATAAGAAAGGATAAGTCAGTCCGTACTGCTGCATTTCAGGCAAGAAGATATTAGTCAGAATCTGGCTGAGATGAGTTTAAGTCCGTGGCTGTGAGAATCTGACTGTTACGCAAATGACTGCTGTTGAGGTCGTACAGATTTACAAATTATTTAAATTACTGCGGCTCACTCCACCTTTATGAAACCTCTTCGAACGCCACTAGTGCCCGATAAATAGGCTGAATATAATGCTCCAGTCCGGAGACTAAGGTAGAAAACATTAGTTAGTCCTCGAAAAATTAGCTGTGAGTATGGTTGTCGTACTAGTTGAGCAAAAATGTTAACTCATGCAAGAGATTTGTTATTCTTGTTTAGAGCTAGCTTTTTCTGTCCAAATTTGGCTTTCTTTTCGATGTCCAATGCCGTGTGAAAAGGTCCTGACTGTGAGAAACTAAAATCTACGTGTGACAATTTAGGAGCTGTGTACAGTTCAGATGTAGATGGTAAGAAATTATACGAGAAGAGTCTAAATTTGCAAAATGCTGGTTTCACGTGGTGTAACTTAAAATGTCCTCCTGACCTGAAGTCCTCCTGACATTCTTCGAATTGCTTTGCAAATAAGCTAATGATGGCAGTTGTACAGGACTTACTGCAAGCTACGAACGATCTTTCAGTAAACTGAAACTGGTCCTTTCATACCTGCGGGCCTCATTAATTAACAATAAGTCAGGTTAGATTATGTGATATAGCTTTGATGAGAATAGAAAGAGAGGAAACAGCAAAAGCTTGCTGTACTTTGATGAAATCATAGACGACTTTGCTTCGATAAAGGCACGGAAACTGTTGTTTTGTTTTAATTAGGATTTTTGTGTAATTTAATCGGAAAAGGCTAGATATGTTTATGTCTCGATGGAATTGTGTTTTTTGAACAGAAGTGATACATGACTTGCATTAAATAGTTTATTGCACAATTCAGATCAAATGCTTTTTGTTTAAAAAAAGCTGTCGTTTGCAGTTGCAATACGTTGTTTGATTTTTTTGTTAANATATACAATTTTGTCAGGCAGCAATATGTAGACCTATAGACTNCGATAATGTTATTGTTTGAATGTTATTGATGTTTATCATAGTAAAAATAAATGAGTATAGAAGTATGTTGTAGTCGTCATGGATAATTTATATTTTATTTGCTGAAAAGTTTAAAGCAAAAGTAAACACAAATATTTTCAGTTAAAAAAAAATTATTTTCTTTCTGGTTTATCTTCCGTAAAAATTGTTCCTACATTTAATAGTTAAATTATCAGAAAGGGGGCAGATTTAAATTTTGCCATGGGCGCCACTTTGCATATATACACCACTGCTGCCACACTTACAGTTTTGCAACACCGCAAGTCGGTTAGAAAACCCAGAAAGGCCGCCAAGCCCATAGCAGTGCGTCAAAGCAACTGATCAGCCATGACGCATTATTTGCGCTCTGTGTAGAACTCGTATGAGCAAAACCTTTCCTCAAGAGACTTCCGAGGCGTTTTTTGAATTTCAAAAAGTCTGCATTACGCAAAACAAAAAAAACTTCACCAGTGTGTTTTAACAGAGTGCTTTGAAAAGCATTCGAAAAAAGACATGGTTTTATTTGGCTTCTCAAAAAAGAAACTTTTTGGCACTCCCACCTCTTGTGAATAAGCCTATGGGTTTCATAACAAAACTCCTGCAAAAACAGTTCAAAGATAGTCCTTTGCAAAGTACTCCCAACCTCTCGTTGCAGTGATTATATGCTTCGGTTTTATTGGTACATGCACATTTTTTATTGAATTCACTGTAAATTTTAAACGGAGTAGAGGGAAAATTGTTTTCTCCATCTGCGTCACCCTGAGCAGTGCCAGATTAACAATAGTAGCACATGTAGCAATTGCTACCTGCCCCATGCTTTTAGAGGCCCCGCGGTCCTTGTGTCACATTTTTCTTTGCTATATGCAAGGGTGCATATTATAATTTAAGTGCCCGAGGCGAACTCTCAGATAGGGGCATTTTTGCACAAAAACTTTATTCGCTGAAAGCAAGTTTAATATTTAATTTTGTCTGGGAATTTGCTTCTGTGTGAACGTCCATTTAACATTGTAAATTGTTTGAAGTCATTTGATTTTAAATTGTTCTTTGTCTACACGTTAAACTTGTTGAGGGTCCCCTTTTGGCACATTTGCACGTAAATTTTGTTGTATTTTGACAAACGTATGACTTGCTTCAGAGATTTGTAAATGTACCTCTAGACTAAATAATAAGCTTTTCCCAAAACAATGCAAAACTCTCAAAAGGGAGATCCGAGATGACCGCCTCTTTCGCCTCCGCTAAAATCAGCCCCTGATTATATATATAGAATTTTTCAGTCCAACGAGTCACTTTGGCCATAACTCGCCAGCAGTAGCGTACGTAGAAAATCTTCATGGGGGTTGGCGGGTTCATTCAGTGTCATATGGTGGTCATTTGTATTTGGTGTGCGCTGTTTGTGACATCACAATTTGACGTCATATTCATGTTTCCAAACCAATGTTTTAGCGAAGATTTTTGACATAATGTGCACATTCGTTTGTACGCATTCCCCTTTATTTTTGTGTCATTGGACTGACTATACACTATCAGCACTCCAGGTTAGGATGTTGGGGGAACATACACTCAATGCTACCACACAGCAGTTCATAACTGCAAAAACATCAGGCTGTGCGTTAAAACAGGGGAGGAAAACACACTCATCATTGCGTCAGTGCAATTTACAACTGCAAATTGAGGCTGCGCTAGTGTCTTGTCGAATACGAGCAATGGAGCACAGGAAGTGTGCAGCTGGACTGTCTGGTGCACACCCCGGTGTCAAGCGATATTTCTGACCTATTACTTTTTGTCAGTTAGTTTGCTTCTCAGAGTAAAGGAATAAAGTTTGGCGTTTACTTTTTTGATATGTGTTGTGTAAACAGAGGTGGGCAACCGCTACTTTGAAAATAGCATCGCTACCGCCATCACTATCTGCTGAAAATAATAGCGGCGCTACCCCCCCCCGTTATTGAACAAAAATAATAGCGAGCTATCGCTACCGCAACTTTTGGTGAACTTTTAAAATTTGTGCAGTTTTGCAGAGGTAGGGCTTATTTTACAGTCTCACCTTGAAATGTTTTTTAAGCTATCAATTTTGTTGGGTGCCCTGTTTTTGAACAACCATGATCTGAAAATAATAGTCAAAATAATAGAAAATCTGAAAATATTAATCAAATCAATAGAAAACTGAAAATGATAGTCAAAATAATAGACAAAATAATAGAAACTTAGACTGCAGACACACATAGAGTGCATTTAGTTTTGTAAGTGGATTTCTGTAGGTTTATCAATCGCCTTCATTGCTGCTTTCTCGCTGGAGTCGAACATAGAACTCAAGACAATAATGAAGCAACAAAAATGTCAAATATCCTTTTTAACAAAGTTTTTTTTAAGTTGAATCAGACCCACAACCAGGGTGGGGAAAACCGGGCATTTGCATCCGCCCCAAAGTTTTCAGGCATCATTTCAGATTGTATAAAAAAGGTGATGTTGATCTTTGGTTTTAGTGAAAGCCCCTGAACAAACTATTGACTACATTTGTTACAAACTGAGCTCCTTGTTTCTCCATGTTTCGGCTTATTCACAACAACAGTTTTAATAGAATGTAGTTTATATAGCCTGCGTGTAAAGATTGCCTATTTAGATATCAAGAGCAAATTGGCCAACCACCGTTTTGTTAACATTCTAGCTTTTGAAAGTGCAATTCAAGTGTTGAATGGATTGGCTGCAAACGTGCGTAATCCCGCACCAGCTGTAAAAATAATCCGTGTACGATGTGTCACACACGAAACTAGTTTCCACGCAATAAATTGCGACTGATTCACTTGGTGTGGGTCACTGTTGTGACTTAGCTATTATTGCTGAATGATGAGTGCAAGCTTGAATCATTGCAAGAAGATGGGAGCAGAACCAGGCAGGAGATTCCTCAAACGGCCTGCTGCAAAGCTAGAGCCTGTAATTGTTGTATATGTTTATTGGTAAACATATTTTTATTATCTTCCTTAGCCTTTTTGTCATAAGAAATTTTAGGTCAGTGGTTCTCAAAGTAAGTGAAATCACCCTCTTGGGGGCGATTTTGAGGGGCAGTTGGAGACGATAAAACCAAAGGGCGAGATAGAGGGGAAACAACACAAAGGGGGGAAAAACGCTCAACCACTAATCAATCGTTGAGTTTACTTCAATAGCCTGCTGTTATGACTTGTTAGTTTCTTGCAAATTTTCATTTACTATGGTATTCGTTGGAGCTTGTTGTAAAAGCTATTTATCCGTTAAATTTTTAATCTGGATCGTCTGTGTGTCTGGCTACAGTGTGGATTATTTTCACAAGAATCCTAAACGTAATATTAGCGTCGTAATACAATTGCTTAGTTAATCTATTTAATAGATTGGTTCAGCTATTTAATAATTCCATTTAATAAAATTCTTTAAATTTACTACTTTGTGTGAGCTTTATCAGGCTTGAGGGGTGCAATGGAATAAAAAGTTTGAGAAACACTGTTTTGTAGGTACACGCTCATCTATCGAAATGCTGAAAGGGTACATGGCCTGAGAAAGTTTGGGAACCCCTAGCTTAGTCAAAATTACGTTTTTTATTCAACATTGCTATGAGCCTGTGCGATGTTATTAAAACAGTTACTTTAGAGGTCCAACAAAGTTTACTTGACATTCCAAGTTGAAATAATGTATAACCTTCTAAACCCCATTTGGCTAAAACGGAGTAATCCCTTGCATTTTAGTATCCGCTACCTTGCTATAAATAAGACTTAAGACTCGGCCAACA
>JGI24159J19872_10013682_pt1 | contig 10538 bp, 6 predicted proteins | sample Ectturendosymbi4_FD_19872 | JGI IMG/M metagenome (IMG submission 19872)
TCGATTACGATTACGAATAAACAAAATCACAATGTAATCGATTACGATTACATTGAAAGTAATCACGATTACAATCGCGATTACATTTGTCTTTNAAAACATCTTCAGAACGAAAACAAAACCCATTTGCATGGTTTGATATGAGTATATTTTCAGACAACATACGATATGAATCAATGCAATAAACGAAATTACTAATCTGTAGGGATCAAGCACCGGAAAAAAGAAAAAACACAATGATTGTTTACTGAGATGCTCGTGCAGTCAACAAACCAGTGGTGTAACTAAAGGTTTGAGTTGGAGGATAAACTTAGCTGGAAGAGGTCCACTGGTCTCTGCAGAGGACCTACTAGCCAACACTCAGAAAAAAAGTTGAACGTTGATAGTAAATCCGGATGTGGAACGGATGGTTATACTCAAACCCCAAATCAACGGAATATTATCCGAAGAACGCTAGAAGAAGACAGCCTAGTAAAAACTAATTAAAAGGATACTACAACCGAAAAATAAGCGAAGTGGGGGCCTGTTTTTCACATTTAGCTGCCCAGGAGAGTCAAATGGCCTCTCTTCCCTCTCGTCAGTTACTCCACTGCAACAAGCACTTTAAATATTAATTAACAAAAATAATTATCAATGTTTAAAATCTTTGTTACAGTTAATAAACATCAACGCTTCAAATCTTTTATCAGGCAAACGACATCTATCAGGCTTGAACATTCGTTCAGCAACGCTAAAAATTCGTTTGTTAGTGATTCCAAAAATGCTATTTCTTCTAGTTGCGGGTTACGATCGTATGCAAGCCAGCATATTGTTGTGCAGCTTTTAATTTGAAATAAAATGAACAGTGATGCCAGTATAGCTGCGCATCTGTCTATTGGACCAAAAGTCAACAGTCAGCAAAAAGTCAGTTTCGTTGTTTTTTTTACAAGTATCTGGTGGATCACGGATGACATGCTAGTTATCAGTGTTGTGGAAAGGTAATTTCGACTTGAATTAAAGCCCCTTATTCCTCTGAAAAAGTTAATTTACTGTATATAAACTACTGTAGTAATTATGTACATAGCCTACTCGAGCATTTACATCCATAAGTACCCTGAATATTCATAAATAAAATGAACACCTCTCCTCGTAATGTCCCGCTATTTTATTTCCGATAGTATCAACCCGGTAAGTACGGAGGTATGCAGGAACGAATCAAGTATAGGTTTGCTGTATTTGTTATTTTCGCAATTATCGGTATTATCAATATTATTGGTATTATCGTTGGTATTATACTATTGTAATGATTATTGGCATTATTTCTATTACCACATCTAGTACTCAGTGTATAGTGGTTATTGTGCGGTATTATCACATGTCGTACGCGGTTTGTAGTTGTCATAATGCCAGTCACAGCGTTTATTTTTTGATGCATTCATATCTTTTACTTGATTTTCAAAGAGCCTTTACTTGCGAAATCTACCGATGTTATAATAGTAGCAATAACCTTGCTGCAAATAAATTTTATATAATTTATATAGTTGTGAGTGTCCATAATACAATGTTCATAGCTTCACCTCTCATGGTTGGAACGATAGCCTCGATACTGCTATGGTTACAACGATTACTTTCACAGGAGTGGTAACAGTTACATCAGAAATAAAGCAATACCACTGTGAACAATGATGATCGAGTGTTTACAAATTTCCGCCAGTGATTCAGTGTCTATGTTCACTTGTGTTTTTTCCGAGTTGCAGTTGAGGCCGTATGAGGGTGTCATTTCTCCTCATGTCATCTCTGTCATTATTACTATGAATTAAAACCAACATAAATCAAACAAGCCACTGACATATCTTAAAAGTTTCTATTCCATTTCGAAACCAAATATCATATTTAGCCAATAATTTTCTACATTTCCGGTCTTTCATCACATATGGTATATCATTTGTTTTTATTGTTGCGATTTTTACCGCAAAACCGAACATGATCAAGCTGTTAATTTTTCCAGATGTGTAGCAGCTGAAACATTGCTGAGTTCTGACCAATGTCATGATGGATACCATCCTACAAAATCAGAACTGTGACAAACTTATCCAGAAACATCTTACTCTTTAACTTCAAAAGAAATGAGTTCCTTTAGACATGTTTAAATTAATAAACGTGACGTCTTCAAAGTGAACCTATTTTTCTGATCGCAGAATACAAGCAAAGGATACATCGATCTTTCAGAGCTACAACAAGCACATAAAGAAAGCAGGTCAAAAGCAGAAAGACACATCAGGTTGAAATCAAGCGATTTTGAAAAACATGTTATTGATGAGAGCAACTCTGCACTCACCAAGCTGCTGGACATGATGTATAAGGAAATTGAAGAAGAAAACGAAGCTCTTAAGGTTCTCCTTATTTTTTTATTATTTCTAAAATTGGTTTGAAGAGGTGGCTTCGAACTTGAAATTTTTGTTTTCAGAGGAAAGCAATACTTGACATGAAAAAGCGGAAGAATCATGCCCTCTCTTATTACTCCGAGAGAATAGATGAAGTAAGTTTTTAACTTTACATGTTGATAGAGCGCGTACGAAAAATGAAATGTGCAAACAATGGTAATAACGAAAACCCATTGTAGGTAGCTGAGTGTCGGTGACTTTTTGCAGTCTGAAGACCTGGCCTATAGACTTTTGAAAAAAGAACTACTGTGAAGATTCACCGTGACAAAGAATACGTTAGCCAACAGTACATGGTATAAAATATTTGCACGTATTATGGCTCACCTTAGCACATGGTGTAACCACGATGTTTTCTTGTTTAAATGTGAGTTTTTTAACTTTGCTATAATTTCAATAACGTAAAGTGAAAATTTAACGAGCTTTGAAAAAATACGAAAGTTTTAGATATCAAATTGAATTTTTGTTGCTTGTACAAAGAATTAAAGTGTCTTTCCAGAAATTCTCCGTTTTGAAGTTTTCCCTTCAAAATATTTATAAAAAATATATCAAAAACTTTGACTCCACTCCGGGTTTTCACATCCAACAACTTTACTTGAACTTGGTTACAGTTGTAAAAGATTTGTATTCGAGTGCTTAATGCAATGCCACAACATGTGTCCTATATCACCTTCGCTGCCGGTAGGTTTCAGCCTAAATCAAGCAGTTTGCACGTGTCTTGCCAAATGAATAACTTGCCCTTCGATTGTGCTAGAGAGCTGTTCAAACCCTCAAAAGACTCGACAAACCTTCGAGTCTGCATTGAAAAAGAACATGTTTGGTTTTTGGTTTCGGATTTTTTGTGAGTGACTTCATAAAAGTAGTTTTAGGCCTTTTTGGCCCACTTCATCTGACCCTGGGCCCAAACCGCTCGACGGTAGTAATTCGCTCAATTTTTATTGGAAACTAGACTAAAATCTGAGTCTTTTGATGCTTTGGATGACTTGCTGGGGTTTCGGTTTCAAATGTTATGACCTAAAAACAACATGACGTCACTCACAAAAAAAACGAAACCCAAAACTAAAAACGTTTTTTTCGTTGCAGACTCGAAAACTTGCCGAATCTGTTGAGGGTTTGAACAGCTCTCTAGTACAATCGACTGACGAGTTATGGAGTTGCAAATTAGCGCTAACTTGGGGCCCAGGGCCCGGTGACCTCGGCCAAAAATGCGTAAACCTACCCCACTTATGACGTCACCTAGGGCCGGCCCTAGCAGATGCAGGACCCAATGCAAGACCTAAGCGCGGGGCCCCTCTGAGCAGTGGTTTTATGACGCCATCGTGTTCAGTCAACCGTGCTTCACGACAGGCCCGTAACTAGGGGATGCAAGGGGGACAAAGCCCCCCTGAAAAATTTTTCGCTCCCCTAGAAAAATGCGTTGGATATACTGTTGGACATAGTTCAAAAATTTGGGACCCTCTCAGAAAACACTTCACTCGCCTAGTGTCTCAAGCTGGTTACGGGCCTGCCATACGACCATGGTAGAGCGCAGATATGAAGCCTCAGCACAAGAACTGAGCACGTTTACTAACGTTCAATAATAGAGGAAATTCATCGCTAGTTCTAACATGAGCGTTGTTTATTAACAATCAGATTTATAATTTCGTTTCCCCTGAATTCTTGATTTTTTTTCTACTGAATTCTGAAAAGCCGTTTCAACGGCTGTTTCTACTGAATTCTAATGAAAAGCCGTTTCTACTGAATTCTGCATTCTTGATTTTACAACCGCGAGGCGGTTACTATCATGTGGTTGCAACTTACATTTTAAAAGTTGGTACAGCCTGGTAAAACGTTTTATTTTGCCCTAATGGGAGTACGAAGCTCAGACTCCCAACAGGAGTTGTTTGCAAACTTACAGTCGTCTATACCAACACATCTGTAGAAAAGTATTTGTTATGTCAAAGAGCATAAGATATTTCAACCCTAAATCCCCAATCATCACATCAATTGCTACAAAAATCTAATGATACTGTGGTGGGTGGGAGAAGTAAGTTCCAGTGTTCAAGAAGAGTGAGAGAAATATGTCCCAAAGCCACTTCAATTCATTCCATTCTTGAAAAGGACTGCCAGAGAAATTACTGTGAACTGGTGCCATTGCGGTAAAAACGACGTTTAGCTGACTTCTACTCATAGAGTCTGTTCTGAAAACATACAATTTGATCAAGTCTGCCTTTTCTTTCAGTGGCGCACTACCATCATCCACCTAAAACATCCTCTATAAACTTCAAAGTGAAACTGAAAAATGTATTTATGGAGCGTGCACAAGAATACATGCCTTCAAAACTCTTATCGGAATTCAATGATTGCTAAATTTTACATTGAAATCATCTTGAAGACACCGTAAAAAGTCATCAAGATACATCCATGACGAAAACGTTAATTAACAACTTTTTCCTGTAGAAAATAAAAGGATGCTGGGAAAAGCACCAAATCGATGAACTTCACCAAGAACTGGAGAATGAAGCCATTCAAATATATGAATACGGGCCGAAGATACCTCAAGAGGAGTATGATGATATCAAAAGGGATTTGAAGAACACGTTACAGTCCGTGCATGAGTTGATTCTTAAAAAGATGGCCGAAAAGAAGGTATGGAGTCTACTTAATTTTTAAGGTTTGACTTTGTTGACCGCTGAGACATTATAAGGGACCGCAACTATTGTATCTAAACACCGAGATGCTCCTAAAGCAAGCTTTTATAATAAAGTATTTTGGTAGTGGTCGTAAAGTGAGGTTCGACTGGATTTTGAGAGACCGTTTCAAATCCTCAAAACGCCTTAAAAAACACTGGCGACAATAAAACGCTAATTTAATTTTGCTAATGAAAAATTAAGTGCCGTTTTACAAACGGCTTGCGGTACAAGCTTGCAGTGCTCTGGAAATAGAACATCCGGGTTTCAATAGCAGTTCGGTGAGCTCGAAGCCCACCCTCGTTGTGCTGCTGCAACTTTAGATAAATTATTCGAAAGATTTGATTGAGGTGAAACATGTTTAACCGTTTTGATATTGATGGTGGAAAAGTGACCAAAACGCTGCATCTCTCAAGAACCTAAAACTTGAACGGCTGTGGCAGCATAGTAATTTTTGTTGATAGCACATATACATTTGCCATTTTGGCTGAAACAAACCTTGTTGTTTTACAAATAACGATTAGTTTCAGAGCTTCCCAAATCGAATTTTTGTAAAGTGAGAAACTTTAGATAATATAGCAAACTAGCAAGAAAGAAGAGTCTTGAACTGCTTTGGGTACAAACAAATGCGTTTAAAGAAACGTAGCTTGTTTAACGATATTCTAAAACGATAAAGTGATCCAAGCGTAAATATCAATATGCTATACGATTTGAAATATAAGTAAGAAGTCTTACCTCTCTATGGAATATCGTTGCAAAACGGAAAATTTTGTAGACAAACACTTTTCACAATGCGAATAAAACATTTGGTGATAAAGGCTTCTAAACACTGCTGCAAAACAATTGCTCATTGGCTAAAATAACTGTACTAACACGAGAGATACAGTGCTATTGGTTAAATAACTGGATTTCTCATTGGTGTAAAGTGTTGAGGTTTTATTGGACAACTCTTATGCAAGATACACTGGATATTACAGGCGCGGTCTGCGAATACGATTTTACCTTATCCTGTACCTTGGAAACCGGCTATTCTGTTTTTGTACAGTGAAAGGATACAACACAGGTCTACAACATAATTTGCCTGAATTTTTTACTAAACAAAATTGCTTACAATCAACGTGGATTCAGCAATGTTACCTACACAACTGCCAGTCTACCAAGGCAAATGCTGACAACGAAGCTACCAACAATGCACTTGGCAATGATTGACTTAGATAGAGGGAAGGTATGGGTCGTGGGAAGATCAATTTCTCTGACATACTAGATAAATCTTAATTTTGGAAGGGGAAATCAGTGAAACCAGTTGTTGGTGAGTTCAAGCTGCAGTAGCAGTGTGTAAGGTCTTGGTATGACTCATCCCGGGATTAAATGCCGAACGCACTAACCGCCAAACTAGGATCCGACCGAAGAGCAACTGTAGTAATGGTCACAGCAGTAACGCACACGAACGAATCATGTCGCAATTTATTTGCACAAGAAAACTAGTTTCGTGTAGTCAACACATCTTCAGTTCTGCGCAGCCAGTATAAAAGTTACCAGCGAATGCTGACATTGAAACAAATGCAGAAAAACCACGTGTTGTTGCCATGAACAATTCTCAAGAGTAGATTAATTTAGCCAATAAAGAGTTATCCTTCCTAGAAATATTCAACCAAACTTGCTGCTACACTGTGATCTGCTAACTCAACGCAACGGCCATTAGCACCACTGACAAACGAGGAATGCGTTTGCGTTAGCAAGTGCCTCGTGACCGGCGAACCAAGCTTTTGGGAAATCACCTGCTCGGAATTACTTTCATCTTTTTGTGACGATTCGAGCTTGACTTATCATTCAGCAGCAATGGTCACAGCAGTGACGCACACAAGATAATCATGTCACAATTTATTTGCACAAGAAAACTAGTTTCGTGCAGTTAACGCATCTTCAGAGCAACTGATATGTTATTGTTAATGAAGAGAAAAGTCGAAAAAAAAAGTTTCAATAATAACTTAAACAGACACTGAATTTCTGGCATATATTTTTGCACAGAAAATTTTGGAAGAGAACACGGAAAGATTGTTTCAAGAGCTTAAGAGAGATTATTTGCAATACATGGAAAAGGTAGAGTACAGAAATGTTGCAATAACACTTTCACGGTTGATGAATTTGTTTCTTGATAAAGTGTAATGGTTTTGGTAATGTTTCAAATACCTCGCTTATTACTAGTTGACGAAATATGCGAAATATTGGAGTCACCAGAAACGCTGCAACATTTGTGGAATTTTGTTTGTGACAAAATGTGGCATTTCAGTTAAAATCTGTTCATTTGTAAATGTTGAGACGATTATCATAAGAATGTATTTCAAAGACGGTTTTTGCAGATTCGCAAGGGGAAATATGTGAAAAAGAAAGTTCTGCAGAAACATCACGAAAGATATAGCAACGAAGTCTTTTCGCAATTGCAACAGAAACTCGACGATACTGACTTCAGCACTGCCATTATTAAAAGACTTGAAAATGAAATAAATCAACTATACGAAAAAATCAAAAAGGATAATGCAGAAACTAAACCGATTTGGATAAATAGACTGACAGATGTTGCCAAAGTTGTTTTCAGCGGTGTTCTTATTGCGGGAAAACTGGCTCTTCTCATAGTAAGCTTTGCAGGTACTGGATAGTAAGCTTTGCAGCAACTCAACATTTACATCATATTGCAGAGCTTGTCATCCTAGATCTTTTTGCGCATAAGATTTAAAAAATCACGATCAGAATGACAGCTTTGCAAGTATGTGAGTTCCATTAATTTCAACCAATTGTTTCATTAGTGTTTATTAGGGTTTACGTTTAAAATGTCAGTGGTATAAAGGGCTGAGGATGCGCAATTTTACGTGAAATCGATTTCCTATTAAAAATTTGCTGATCGATTTCTTGCTTACACCCATCGTGGAAAGTACATACTTGGTATATGTGAATAAAAGCTTTTGTTATTGTGACGATTGTTGTCTATACAATGCATATTTTGCCATAAACGTAAAAAGCTTGATAAAACAAATCTTTTTGTAATATCGTTATATATCTACTGTTGAACTTTTTAGTTTCAATACAAAATAAATGTTTGTACAGTTTTTTATTTGAGAGGCAAATACGGTACTAAAATTTGTAAAAACAACGTGAATAACTTATTAAAACATTAGCGTCTTATCTTTTATTCCAAGCTTAATGTTATTTTGTTTTCTGCTTTGTTGCAACATTAACACTGAACAATTGATTTTTTACAATCACAGCCTCTTCAGCGCTTTTCGTACATTCCTGGAGCGCCGTTTAATCAATCTTTTTGCAGATGTGTATTGTTTCATTGATTCTGCGCTTTTGGCTCGATAAAAAATGCCATCGTTATTTCTGCATAACATCAAGGAAACAAAAAGCTCATCTGTCTAAAGTTTTAAAAAGTGGAAATTGTTTTATTTCTATGAAAGCTAGCAACCTTAGATGTTTTTTGTGTTGTGTGCAACGTCTTCACTCCCACACGCAACGCGCTAAACTAGCATGCATCGCAGTAACAAAGAACACACAAATACATGAATGAATACGAGGGTATATACGTGGCGGTGGCAGAAAACTATACGCTTGATGGCGCTAATACTTTGATGAATTACATGTACAAATGGCATAAGGATGACTGACGCCATCGCGATTATTATAATGTAGCAATGCGATGACTTTCATGTACAGTGAACCTCGGTCAATCCGGATTCGATTTCACCGACGATTTTCTTCGGTTTGGGCGAAGATCCGGATTATCCGAAGATGGTTGTTTCGAGCCTGACATCATCTATGTACTGAGATATCGGGTGAAAATTACTTAAATCGAACACATTTACGGCCCAACAGCAGACTTTCGCAGAAGCAAAACGAATTTATTAAAATATATACAATGGTACATCAGACTAGTAACCGCCATATCCAGTTAGTTATAAGAAATCTTAAGTTCATAATTTTACATGACTTGGCTACGAAGGAATCTGGGATTTTGGACTGACGCAGATATTTCTGCGACTGGTCCATAAGCAGTCACTTTATTTGGAAGGTAATGCCCTCCAGACACNTTACCGAGTACAATACACGTAGAGATAATGTTGTACACAAGCACACTCAACTCTGATCAATAGACTGAAACCGTGGTACAGCCACATCGGCGTGCCGTGAGTGTTACGTTCAACATGATAAGCCATGCCCATGTGTGACGCAATAAGCGACAAGCGTGTCTACGATTAGTCGAATGTTGCACGCAGTTGCAGCCATTGTTATGATAATTCTACACGCTCATTGGTGATCATGAACACGCTTGTGTTGCATCCGAAAGCTGCTGAATCTTTCCTAGAGACAATAATTCGGATTACGAGATGTGAAAAGAGCAGATTTTATCCGGCATAGGCGAAGATCCAGATTAAAAAATCCGGATAAACCGAAGATTTTTATAAAGAATAACGGTAGAAATCATCCGTACCACCAGTTTTGTCCGGTTTTGGCGAAGATCCGGATTAACCGAGGTTTACTGTATACATCGATTTATAAAATGCATGAGGGAGTGGGAGGCTGCGAAGGGTCAGGGGTCATCTAATTTGCGCGAAGGATCAGGGGAGGCTGCGAAGGGTCAGGGGAGGCTGCGAAGGGTCAGGGGTCATCTAATTTGCAGACCCCCGAATGACAAAGCTGCTTATAGTTTAAGGCCTTAGGGGGAACAGTTTAACGCAGTGAGGGGGTGGCCAGGCCAGGCTAAGTGCCGCCCGGGGCCCGCCAACCTTTCCACCTCTCAAATTTGCTTACAAGAATTTAAAATGAAAGAAGATCATGTTTCGTGCTTATTTCAAGATATAGGGATTAATAAAGCATTTTGAAGATCATAATCAAACATTCACAAACTGAAATAGGTCTTGTTTTTCATTGTCGATTACGATTCTTACTTTTTTTCTGCTTGCCGCCACCTTCCTCATTATTACTTTTCCATATTTTTTTGCTTTCTTTACTTATGTATATATGAACCCAACCTGTTTCGTCAAATGTTCTTCCCTGTTGGTTTTTAGTCTCCGGTAAGCCCACCGCTTGGTTTTTTAATAGTTTACTCATTCCAGGGGATCAAACGAAAAAATTAAGGGATGTCTTGGCGGCATACGCATTTTGCTGATGTAAATATGTAAGTATGTTATTTCGTGTAGTATCCCTGTCTAAAACTAAAAAAGTATACACACTGCATACAGAAGGCTGTGATATTAATTTCATAATATTTTTATTTTATTTATTTGTTTGTGAGCAGACACGAAGTCCATAGTATGAACACACACACTCTGCAGAACGCAGGTTGATAAAAACAGACAAAACAAAACGTAGTACAAGGCATTGAAGCCGGTGGAATCACAGGGTTACAGACGCTTTTTGCAACTGCATTGAAGACAGAACCATAGGGTTACAG
>JGI24159J19872_10013685_pt1 | contig 10537 bp, 6 predicted proteins | sample Ectturendosymbi4_FD_19872 | JGI IMG/M metagenome (IMG submission 19872)
GTCACTGTAAGAAAATTTTACATTGAGCAAATGTTTGTTTTAGTGCGCATGCATTTTCACAACCATGTAGACACACAACCAGCGAAACGTTTCGAAAGGGATATGCGATATATTTACGATATCAAATTTGGAATGTTGCAAGTGCGCAAGAATGAGATTTCACTCCGCAAATGCTCTGGTGGTTCTGCGCATTTGCGCAGTTGCGCACCTTAGAGGGAACACTGGTCACCAGGGAGTCTGCGCGACTTGATAACAACGACCGTGAACCTAAATCGCAAGCTAGGCTAAGTTCCCAGAAGAAAATTAAATTTTTTTAAAGACACATATTGTCAAAAGCATTCTTTCATTTTCCCAATGAGAACGAATGTTTTTCGCGAAGAGGCAATTCCAAACCACAAAGTGCAAGATTACTAAAATAAATTGTAAGTCTACTGGAGAAGGTCCAAGCCAGATTTGACCATTTCCAAGAGTGAAAACCATGCTTTGTATTCCTTGTAAACAGGGACGCCGGAACAGCGGAAGGGCAGGGGGGCAGGAAAAGAGTGGAGGGCAATGGAAACTTGTAAAAAACAAAAATCGTTACCAACTGTGCTTGTTTTGAGCAGCAAAATTTTTTGCCTCAAAAATGATAGCAAAAATTGTAGAAAACCATTCTGAATTTTGTGGGTGCGCGAATAGCTGCAATAAATTTGTTTCAAGTTGATCTTGAAAAACCATGCAATTCTCTGTGATTCTGCTATGAAACGGCACTTCTGCCCCTGTTGCCCCCTTTTCAAAAAGGCATGGCAATACCCCCGTCATTTCACCGCTCTCCAGCGTCCCTGAAATTACTTATGATGCTGTTATGTAAGGGCACTTGTGCCCCCGTTGACCCCCCTTTCAAAGGGCAGAGGAGGCAGTGCCCCCGTCATGCATTCTCGTTCCGGCGTCCTTGCTTATAAATCCATTCGATGTTAATGTGTCGATGATGGCTGTCCAGTTCACTAACCGTTTGTTACAAACTTGTCTGCTGTAGAAATAAAACTGACGGAAATGCAAGAAAATCTGGCCAAAAAAAACTTCAGTCAATGCCACTCATCATTTAATTTCTGGCGATGGGTTCCAGAAATATAATACCCAGAATTTTAAATACCAGTGTATAACTCATTTCCGTGTGTAGCACAACATATTGCTGTGATTTTTTTCTCTGTAATGAAGTTTGTAAAATCAAACCATCGTGCAACCCTAAAAAATGAACACGTGGGATAATTAATTTGCACAGTTTTAACAACGTACTGTCCAGATTTTCGGGGACTAGAAAATCAAACGAAAACTTAGTACTGACAATTACTGTACATCAGTTAACGTAAAACTTGCATTCTTTACTATATTTTTATTGATACTACAAACGACAGGTTTTGCGACTCTCTGGTGTTTTTGGTTTTCTGCAAATGACTCTTCTATTGAACAAGTTTGCTCACCCTGGTTTATACTATGTGTAAAGAAACATAAGTGAAAAAGAAGCATTGCTGCCAACTAAACGCATTCTTTGCAACCAATGCTCCCTCTAATGGTACGCAAATGCATGGTACCACCAGACCATTTGCGCAGTGAAATCTCATCTCGCGCACTTGCAACATTCCAAATTATTGAAAAAGCACGAAAACAAGAAGCTATTTGAACTAACTAAATGTGTAGTTTGTTTGTATTTTCATAAGACTTTACACTTATTCTAAAAATTCACAAAGTTTATAATTCATTTAGAACTCTGCTAACTGGAAAAATTTCTGCGGACGCCCATGCTCCTGCGTGTAAATGTCTATGTGCACCATATGGGGTTTTCTGTGCTTGAAAGTGCTTATAAAACTTCTGTAACCCATTCAAAGCTTGCGGTTCATTGTTTATAAAATTGAAAAGATAATTTTAAATCAAAGAGGGCATGGTGCAGAATCACCAAACCTTTTGCTGATTGCTCGCAAGCCAAAGCGTAAACTCCGATAAAAACACCAACATAATTAATCGTTGTTTTCCACGTTGCACTAAATGAGCAACGTGCAATACACAAAAATGCACACAGATCATATGTGCCAAACGGTACCACACTTTGTGTGGTGTAGGCATTTTTCTGTAGGCATTTGTGTTCACACGTCCAAGGCTCATTATTTATGAAGGACAAAAATGTTAAAAAATATGTAACATAGACGTTTGTCTTTCAAGATATTATCTCTATTTTGGCGAAGATGAAGGCAGAATCAGTATGTTTGAAAAAACAAATATAACAGAGGGATGCAAAATTGTGAGTAAATCGAAGTACTATTGAAACGTAAGGACCAAACGTTGACACGATATGAAGCAAACCATCTGGCTGTGGACGCCAGGGGCGGGTCCAAGGGGGGGGACGATCGAGGCGATCGAATCCCCTAAAACCTACGAAAGTAACTTTTTCCACCATGATTTTGCAGAATTCGGAAAATAGTGTTGGCTTTATAAATTCATTTTGCCGTCCATTGTTTTGTCACAGCAGTGTTGTGAAGTATATTTCATCGCTTTTACAGTAGTGAACCCGTGATAGAATTAACTACCAAATTTTACTGAAATCGCCCCCCCCCTAAAGTTACTGGCTGGATCCGCCCCTGGTAGATGCAATAACGGAATCACCTAATTCAGAAACTAACAACGAGTGACGGAAAGCTAGTGCAGAGAAAATAAGGCTGACGGTAGGCACAGGCCTCTAGAACCAACACAGGTCTCTAGAAACGATCTTATTACAGCTTTGTTCCTTATTATTACCACTACTTACGTTCATTACATTCTATCCAGAAGATTAGGTGACGGCAGCGGACCAGATGAACCGGCCTCGCAGTCTGGCTAGCGAGCAATACTTCGTCCCCCTCTGTGAAGCATATCAAGCTGTTCGGTCAAACCAGTGGCGCAGCCAGGGGTCTATGAGACTGAAGTTCCCTTAACAATTTACTCGATNACCAAATCTGGTGTTTACACTCAAGCTTAGCAAACACGAATGGCAATTATTCGAGAAAACCTCAGCTTTGGTGAGGATTGTAGCCANTGATTTAACCATAAATAAATGCACGCGTNAGNGGNCTACTAACAGGGAATTCCACTTAAGTTTCAAATTTTGTATAAGTTCATCCGCTTCTTACTAAACTGGTTGTTGAACCCCTGGATTGACTCAGTGCTGCCACGATCTTATGCAGGGGTATAGTGCTAAAAAGAGGTGTGGGAACGCCGTTCCCACACCAAATGAAAAGGAAGACGGCGCTAAAGAGTTCGAATGAAGTGAGCATTTGCCTACAAGAATTTCCACATTGGATCTTCTTGTTTCACTGTAGACTTTTGACTAGCAGTGCGAATCTGCGTGTCGCTAGCACATCTGCGAGATCGCAGCCATGTTTTGATGTAATCTAAAACCTGAAGTAACGTTACTAGTGCAAAAAGTTGCGGGAACGCGTTCCCACCCCACTACACCCCTGATCTTATGGCTACAGGTAAAGGGATCGTCCGCGTTTCCAGGTTTGCATTAAAAATGGAGCTACTGAAAAGAAATTTCAAATCAGACCATATTCGTACAAAAAGTAGCACGATAAGGTGTTGATGAAAAGATACATTCTTTACATTCTTATTTGTTGCTGCCAGTTTTCTAAAAAAAATACCCACCAGCAAAATTATTTTTCAATCAAAATTTCTTCAACTATTGAATTAAAAGAAAACTGCCGCATATAATCCAATTTATCAAACTGGGATCAGACTTGCATCAAAGCTATGAGGCAGAAGATGAAGCACATGTAAGAGCAACACGCCAACTAAGCACGCTAAGTGAATCAAATGTTAGTGAAATTGTTCGGCGCAACGAAATTGTTGTTCCAAAACTCTTTTATTTACGGATTTGTCAACACGAAGTCCATTTGTCCTATGAGCAATGCTGTGTTAACTTTTTTGATACTTTTTTCTTGACGAACCAACTCTCCTTCAGTGGCTTCAGTCACAATAAATCCTTGAGAGGTAAAGTATCGATTTCGCAATTTCTGTTGTTCCTTTGTTTTGACATATGCCGAAAGTACTACAGTAGAACTCGTCTAATTCGTCAATTCGCTTAATTCGTCGCTTTTTCGTCGGTCCGGCAGAATTCATATCTTTTGTGTACATTTCTGTTCCTCTAAATCACCATCGTCTAATTCGTCAATTTGCTGAATTTGTCACCTCTTTCTATCCCTTAGGAGCGTTTTGTTTGGTTAATACGTCATCTGCAGTTTGGCTTTTGATGTCTAAGCAGCTAGTACATGTGGGAATTCAAACAAATTAAGGATCTTTATCTGAGAATTGTTGCACCTCGCAATTTCTTTATCGAATTTATGCACGAGGTGCGAAGCGCGACCCGACTCCCCATTGAGATAACGTGGGAAGTCTTTGCAGTTTGTTAAAGATTTTAAAAGGTGCTAGATTAAATGGAGGAGTCCAAGTAGAATAGAGGAATTAAGTGTTGTATTCAACCGTAATGTCATAAACTTGTATTTTATTACAAATAAGACCACTATGTATACGAGTTACTATGATAAAGTATACCAGCTTCTATGATAGAGTTTTCACCTGTTTGCATAATTCGTCACTTCGCCNAATTCGTCACTTTTTTCTAATCCCCTTGAGGTGACGAATTAAGCAAATTTTACTATGTATTTACGATATCAAAACGCCGGGCAAACTATTTTCTCTACGCCACTTGGGCAACTACATACGACCTGCATAGTAATTTGCACCAACATGTTTGCAATTTGTGGTTGAATTTGTTCTTCGTTTCAAATATTTACGCTTTTCATATCGGAAAATTCTTGCAGCTCATCTGCCAATGAATTGCCCGATGTTTGATAAGCTGGCATTATTTCCCATGCAAAACAGCCGACGCAGAAAACAACGGACAGTTTTTACTGAAAAACAACTCTCCAAGCTGGATGAAGAATTTGGTAAAAACCATTATTTATCCGTCACGAAAAGGAATGAGTTGGCCAACTCCCTCCGCTTGACAGAAACTCAAGTAAGTAATGATTTAGTGGTGCACAACAGACAATTTGGTTAAACCATTTGGCAGTTCTACTTAAATATGAATTTTGTGTAAAGCTAAATGTTGCATGAGCTGCAGTGAAATTTTGTTTGGACATAAAAAAATTAAATACAATTCACACCATTAGTACCGATCACCAAAACTACACCACACACTGCATAAATAGAGCATACCATACATTCACAATACTTTTAAAAAGTTCAGTCTTGCAAGGATACATTGAAACAAATATTTAAGTTTTATGTTTTACAAAGCATTCGACCTACCTTATTCATATACGTGTGACATTGTGCATTGGGTCAAGCAATGTTCATGGATGTTTTCTCCACTGAAGCAGCACTAAAGATTTGACAAGCATCATTCATTTTTTGAGTCCACTAAAGAAAAAACATTACAAGTGGATAAGTAGTGTTCTTCTTAAAATGAGAACGTCTCACAGGTGAAGGCAAAAATTATTCGTGAGATCGGTGTTGTTCAAAGGACCAGTTACCGAATAAAGTAAACCTCTTGACCAGGGCAACAACCAGCTCATATTTTCTGGGGGAAATGATTGCAACTTGTTGTTGTTCCTAAGAACTAAACTTGTTTTTGAGAATTTCGGAGGTGCAATTGCTCGGCTGCCCAACCCCTGGTTACGGGCGTTTTCTTTACAGTAAGTAAACCTGCTGATCACTTGTTTGCTATTATAATTTTTATTGCTATTATTAGTATTTTGAACACCAATCAAATAACAGATATTTTATTGCCTCTGCAATGCTTCATCATTAGTAGACTGCCTTTCATAACGTAATATACCTAGGTATAGGGCCAAACGCACAATATCGCTACAAGTGCACGCAGGTTAAATGCTTCCGCATATTTTCTTGAGAGATAAAAAATAATAAAAACTACCATCTAAACATATTTTGAAGTAAAGGCAAAACTAAGCTGTTAAAAAAGGAATTCAAAATGGACCACTTGGTTTCATCCAGTACTTTTCAAAAGTGATCAATTGATAATTAGGTTTTATCGCGGTATGAGTTCAATCAGCGTGTTTAAGTGAAATTGGCGCAATAACGTTAAATGTAGTTTGTTGTAGATAGGTCTTAAAGTGTATTTGGACGTGTTTCAATATTTTGTGCTACCACTTTTGTGATGGAATCACACGCAGGAAGATATGCGAAACATTTAAAGAAATAAATTTAATTGATAGTTGTTCAGATGCACAGACAAGCGTGTCTTTAGACCGGGTTGCACAATCTACGGCCGTATACGACCACATGCGGCCTTCGATAATAATTTATTCGGTCGTGTAAATATAATTTGAAATAAGTTATGGCGGCCGTGTATTCATAAACTCTGTCTACTGTATACGGATACTTTGTAGAACGACAGCTAAACGGACGTGTGGAAGCAGGTTAGGCTCAGTGTGTGGAAAAAGAACAGAAGCAATGCAAAAAATGAAAATATCTTGAACTCACTGGAGGCTGTAATTTATAAAAATAAACATAAGGCGGCCGGCAGTAGCCGAAAGGTTGTGCACCCTTGTTTTCGACTTACAAATGCGCGAATTTATACATCACTTCTGTAAAGAGAAAGAATTTTTCTTATACTGGTTTTGCACTCTCTTTTTGGAGTGTCACGAGTGGCATTTCCTGATTGATCAACTTTGCAGTGCTTTGATCGGGCTTGATTTACAAATATCAACTTACTTCTGTTTTTAAATCATGTTCAATTGCTCTTGTTTTTTCAGTACGCCATTTGGCAAGACCCTTGTTTATTTAATGACTTGATCCACTTTGTTACTTTTCAGAAAAAAAATGAAGTAAAACATCTGGCACTTGAAGTTAAGGGAATTTTCAGTGCCTGTAATTCTCCAAAGTTATGGATTTCATGAATGAAGCAGAGTGATCTTAAGTCCCAGCGTCAATAAATTATTGCATACATTCAACACTGTTAAGGCTCTGGTACAAAAAAACAACACAAATTTACACTGAAAGAAAGTTTATATTTAAAAATTTTCACACAAATTACGAAAGGAAGTCTGTAATAAAAGTGGCTTACACTGGAACGATCTATCTTGTAAATTTTTCTCTGTGTGAAACTGGAGGCAATGAATAAGGGTAAAGCTTACGTTCCACGTGACAAAATGAATAACCCAGGTTCATAGCAACAGGAAAATAAAGTTTATGCGTGATTGTTGTTGAGGTGGAAAGTGTAGTAATTTACAAGGTATTCACCCGCTACACGTTTCTGCATACGCCATTGTGTTTAGTCTATTCTCCTGAGAGTAACAGTGACATCACTGTATACACTGCACAATGCTTCTCGATCTTTTTCAACTTGCGGTCCATTTTTGCTGAAAATATTTTGTGTGACCAATTATGAAATATTGCGGTAAAACAACAACGATAAAATTGAAATATGAAAAAGAAACAAAATATAAACAACACCTGCAATTTACTGTTTATGGAAAACTTGAGCTTGCTCATTACATATCGTAAGATTTTCCAATCTAATCAAGAGAAAATTGGGTAATTTTCAAAAAACGTTTCAGCTAAATACTATAATATTGTAACATTTTGAAACGTTTCGCGGTCGTCCTGAACGAACTTCGCGGACTACCAGTTGACCGCTGCTCACTGGTTGAGAAGCGCTGGGCTACGTCACTTACAATCTTGAAACCTTTACTTTGGCCCAACTTTGTGAAGCACACCACCATGGGCAAATATTAATGCGTACAACTGCTGAAATAAAACGTCATTATCCACACCTAGGCTTGTTTGCTTCTATGAACGATCCTGATGTGCATGGACGCATGTTTCAAAGATCTATTAAGCTGAAGCGTGAGAAGATTTTCACAGGAAAGTGAGGTACCAAAGAAAAACGTTTCACAACTTCTTCACTTTCAGTGTTCAGGAAAATGCTGAACAATGTGCCAGTTTTCTTAAAATAATTTATACATTTAACATTGTAGGTGAAAACCTGGTTTCAAAACAGACGAATGAAACATAAAAAGGAGCGCAACAACAGCAACACAAAAGCTAAAGTGAAAGTTGCTACAAACGACGACGTGACAAGGAATCCCAGCGACGTAGAAAAAAATGAAGAAAAGCAATCTTGCGAGCAACAGTTACTTCAGCAAGATTGCCTATATTCCACCACAAGATCATTGCATCTCTGAGCACACAAGCCTTTCAGGATGCTTTTTGTCAAGGATGTCTCTGTTTATTGAATCGTCATTTCTTTGAGCTGAGATGTATTACTGTACAATTACTGAAAGGAAAACGTAATGAATAAAATGGAGCGTAAATTTCTGAAAAAACATCTCAAAATGTTTTGTGTTCAAAACTGTACAACATTGGCTTCATTGGCGTCCGCAGACATTTTTCCAGGGGGGGGGCAACTTCGACATTTTGCCTATATCCTTTTCCGGTTTCTGACGATGCAATGCAAATGGATATTCACAAAACACTTTACCCTTTCTACTCTACAAAGAAAATGCCCAATGTTACGGCAACAGTCAAAAAATGCTCTTCGTTGGCAGCAATCGTCAGGTATATTGCGATAATTTACATCAGAGGTGTGCAACCATGCAGCACTGCCGGGCCAAATGCACATAACCAGATTAGTCCGTGGGCCACAGCTGCATGTGTCCAGCTCTGCAGGTTAGACAACTCGATGGTCACCCACGGAAGATTGGCAATACCCTTTTAAAACCGTAATACATGCTTGTGGAGCAACGGGGTCTGGATAAAGTGAATACCATGTTGGGGTGAACTGGTGTGGTCATCAGGGAAAGGAAACATAAAACTATTTTTTTTTAAATATATTTTTAGATTTTTGGCCCGCGAGCCACACTCTATTCAAAATCTGGACCTTCTCGCAGGCCACAAAACTTCAGCTCCCGGACCACTGGTTGCACACCCTACCTCTGATTTACACAAGGCTATCTGCAGATTTTCAAAACAGGGCACTTCTTTACAAAGAAATATTGCCTTGATCTTCAACGAAACCACAAATTGACTTTATTTTACTCAGCAAGACTCGTCACCGTCACTTCGAAACAAGAGCTGCAAACGTTTGGGATCTCACTCATAAGCCAGAATTAAACCTTACGATTACGACGTATTCCTTCAAGCCTGCACAGATGTATTGTAACACGTCAAGTAGTTTTAAACTGTGTAAAAGAAGAATGCATGAGCATAGTTTGATGAAGCTATTCACTTAGGCCACATTGGTCACACCCACAGTTTCACACTCAGTAGCGTAACTGACTGTGGGACAGAGGGGCGATTCGCCCCTGGCAAGCTGAATGCAAAAAACAGGCTTAGCCAGTGGCGTGCAAATGTCTGGTGACGCCGGGGCTTCTGCTTCATTGCATGCCCCCTACGTAATTTTAGGCTTGAGCAGTGGCGTATTGTGGTCATTATTAATGGATATGCGCTGTATCTGTCGTCACCATATGACGTCATATTCACGTTTGCAAACCAACGTTTTGGTGAGGTTTATTGATACAACATGCATATTATTCTACATGCACTTTCCTTACTCGTTGTACAATGAGTCACTGTAATGAATATGAATTATCGGCGCTCAAAGTTAGGAAACCGGAGCGAAACACAGCACTCAACGCTACGACAGAGCGCTTCATAACTGCAAAAATATCCGGCAACACGTTAAAATAGGGCAGTAGAACTCAGTGCTACGTCAGCCAGTTCACAATTGCAAAATATATAGTTGCGCAAATGTCTCGTCGAATAGCACAGTGGTCGGCAACCACCGGGCCACGGCCCGGTGTCGGTCCGTGAGGAGTTCGTTACCGGGCCGAATCATTTTCCAGGTTAAATGCTTTGAAATATTTTTGTAACGATAGAAGCAAATACTGTCGGACGTTTTATGAAAAAAAGAAAATTATTGTGCAATTACTCAGTCACTTGGGAATGGTAACAATGGCGTAATGTCTGTAACAAATGCGTAAACGCAACTGAATGAAACTGAGAAAATGCAAGCAGTGCTGCCATTTTAGCTGATTTTCTGCTGGATCTAGCAGAATTTGTCTCGCTATAAGCTGTAAAATTTTCAATCTATCTGTTAGCTATTTTTCTAGCAGGATTTTAAAAACCGTTTGGCAGGTTTAGCAGGTAACAACTTCCTGACCAAAAATATGTTTCAACAGTTTTTCTAGATGCAGTGGCGTAGCTAAGGGGGGGCGGGAGGGGGCGGTCCGCCCCTGGAGGCACTTTTATGGGGGCGGCACTATGGGCTATGCTGTAGGCTATACACTTCTAAAGGCTGTATTGAAATAAAAGTGGTTTTAATATCGGGACGTTACTCGCAGTTGAAAGACGTTTTTGATTTTGAGTAATTTAAACTATGGCATGCATAGGCGGATCCAAGATCTTTTTAGGAGGGGGGCTCAAGGACGAGTTCATCCGGATGTGTACTGACTGCATAGCAGTGAAGACCCAACTGCTCTGGTAACTTTTTTTAACAAACACGGTT
>JGI24159J19872_10013687_pt1 | contig 10536 bp, 7 predicted proteins | sample Ectturendosymbi4_FD_19872 | JGI IMG/M metagenome (IMG submission 19872)
GAAACCCCAGCAGGTCATCCAAAGTACCAAAAGACTCGGATTGTAGCCTAGTTTCCAGTAAAAACTTCAGCGAAATACTACCACCAAACGGTTGGCACCCAGGGCCAGGCAAAGTGGGCCAGGGTGGCCTAAAAGTCCTCCACTTTTGATGTCACTCACAAAAAACCCACAACCCCAAGCAAAAAATTTTTTTCGAGTGCAGACTAGAAGACTTGCCGCGTCTTTTGAGACTTTTACTAGGTCTGTATGGCATACCGGACCGGAGAAATTCCCACGCAAAGCCACGTGCGTTTAGGCGTTTTTTTCCGAAAATCCCCGAATCCTAGCAGACGCCAAAGCGTTAATCCCTCAACTAGCCTACCGACAACTTGCCCAATTTTGCTGTTGTGTTTGATCTTAAACAGCACCAGAAACAGTGATTTTGCCCGTTGTACCACGTTTTAGACCAGTTGTTCTCAACCACTGTTTAATGTTTTGAGAGCCGCATGCAGCTCCCAAGCAGATTTTAGGCAGCCCTTTGGAGTTTTTTAATAGAACCTCTAATATTTTGTGTAACAGACTTTGTTCTGCTATAAAGCAAAATGTGTCAATTGACCTGTGTTAGAATTTCTTTAGTGTGACCCTCTAACAAATTTGCAAGTCTGGATTTGACTCCATTTAGCTACTGGCTCCTGTAAGCTACTGCAGCAAATTTGCAAAGTACTTGACCCAGGGCTGTCGGCGGCGGAAAAGCAAGTGGTGCTCGGTCCTCCCATTTCATGTTTGGCACCCCAGTTGCTGCTTACATCCAATATTGTATTTTAAATATGTGCCCCTCCCATTTTTAATATTTGGCCCCACTGACTCAACCAAGTGATAAATCAGTCAGCTATCACAAGCTAATGGTGACAAGGATTCCAAAAAATCTATAGGATTCTGAAAAAAATGAAGAGCTGCCAGTTATTGGGTGAAACTGTACACAAAATATGTACAAAATAACACTAATATGAGAATATTAAAAATGCTGATTGCATGAAAACTAAAGCATGCAGAAGAAAACTGATGGCAGATTTGAAATCAGTGACCAAGAATTGTATAGAATCAGTTAAAAAAAAACATGCAACGGAAAATGAAAAATAACTTTATTGCCCTGTGTTTTCTCTGATTCTAGGGACACGAATTGGGTCCCTTAAACATTTTAAAATAGCCCTGGTATCAATAAGCAAAACAAGGTATTGTGGTTATTTTTATAAGTTGTTGTGGCTCTGTGGCAGGTAAAATGACTTGTTTGGTAAAGTAGTTTTACCAGCATTGCAGCATCAAATAATCTATCTGTTTCAAATATTGTGAAGCTAAATGTTTTGTACTGACATCTTGGCATATTTTTAAAGAAATTTAGGCACACAGGCAGCAGAATTTTATTGCACGGAGGTGTATTGCTATGATTTGCTATGTTAGGTATGGTTTATAAGTTTTATGTAGAATGGCTTAAATTTTCCAGAATTCTTATAAACTCTACCTTTGGGGTAATTTTCAGACATGTGATTAAGCAAAAGCATTGCAAAGCTTCAAAAAAGTCCATAAGTCACCAGTGTCGCCAAAATCACTGCTACAGTCATGACGTGAAGATACATGATCAAGTTTACTTGCATTGTGAACGAAGCCAAATTCACCTATTAGCGATGGCTTTCAAAATACAATTACAAGCTCTAGCTTTGCAGCAAGGTGTTTGTGGAATCTACCTGCCTGCAACATGTGACATATTCGGCCATATGTTAGTAGCCATGGTGCACCTTAGTGAAGCAAGAGTCAATGGGGATTTGTATTACCTATGATGGCATGCAAGCTATTTAATTTACTGTACATTAAGGGGGTAGACTGCATCCTAAGGGCCAAATGAAGTGAAAAATGAAAGTATCTTGCATCAGTCAACTTATTGCCTAAGTTACAGCACAATACCACAGCAAAATAAAACTCGATGCAGGAGAAGTCTCTCGTGCTCCTTACAGTTTTCTCTGTTTTTCCTCAGAAAGAAAGTTAGAACTTCCGAAGAAAATTTACATTATTTTTTGTCACCTAGCAGTTATTTTCCACATTTCATGAGGTCCATAATAGTGAACAGGTTCCCCACTCCTGATTTAGATGGACAATTTCCCACAAAGACATGTTTTGTTTTGCATTGGTTTATTTTAATCGCAATACATACTTCACAGACATGTAATTAAATTATGCAATGCTTTCATCATCAACATTTTTGAAAGCTGTAAGATTGTTAGCATCAAAATAATGTGATGTCTGCATTGAAATGATAACACCTGGATTAGGCCCAAAACAACTTTCCTCAGGCTTGCACTTAACTTTTAAATTGACAACTTTTGTGGGTGTTCAGAACAATAAAATAGCCATAAATTAGAAGTTTAATGTAGTTTGATTGCAAAACATATGCTCTCAACTCTGTAAGAAGTTATAACTTCCCATTGTAAAATGAGTGGCCAGTTAGCTGTTTCGGTAAAGAGCTGGCCTCACAATTGTGAGGCAGGAGTTCGAGCTCCTCATCGGTTGTTCCCTTGAGCACGGAACTTAGCACACAGCTCATGGGCCAATGCTGCTACCACCTGCAGTGGCCCAAAAATTGCGACTGCACTTTGTGCAATTATGTGCTGTAACACATTGTTGTATCGTGTTCATATGCCAGTGCCTCACTATGCCTCGTCTGCTGTGATTCATGTGTCGTGATTGTTTATTGCGAAAACACAAAGCATGCAACCCAGAGGGAAACATCCATATGCACGATGAAGACTGTAAAATAGGACTTACCTGGACTGATGTAATTCGTACCACAAATTAATGGAGTTACAGAGGCATAATGAGTCAATACCAAAGGTTTGCAAGATGAGAAACATGCTCCTACATCTGGCAAAGGCCTTTCTAGTTTCCACTCCCCTTGTGCTGAGCACACAGCCTGATGAACACCCACATGTAATAAAGATGGACTGATGCATTCAAGACCACAAACAGAACCAGCACGCTGGGCAGCATGTCCACATCCATTTGGATTGAACATACCAGTAAGTCTCTCATCTGAAAACAAGATAGCTGAAGTACAGTACAAATATGGGTATCAGCAAATTGCATAATACATAATCGATTCTGGCAATGATGGGAAGACATCCCATAGCGTAAAACAGAAAAAAACATGCAAGTATTGCTAATTCACTTTGGAAATGAGAAAAATACCAAGATTGACAAACACACAACATTAAGCCATGTAAATTACAGGCAAACAAATTTTTGATGAGGTCCAGGTTGGTTCTACATGCACAGAAATATGGTTAATTTGTCATTAAATCTTTAGTGAACTTTTTCAAAATGAGCATTCCAAGATTGATTGAACATTGGCAACATCACCAATGTTCAATCAATCTTGGAATGCTCTTTTCGCAAAGGTTCTCTAAAGATTTGAAGGCAAACACATCCACACTTTCTGTGGCTTTGTTACAGATATTACCTTGTTTAGAAAGTACCACTTACTCCAAAACATACATAGTTCTCTATGAAACAATATTCTGGTAGTACAAAATCTCACTTTGCCTATGGCAAGATTGGCACTCAATCTTCAAAAAATGTCAATACTTTATAAAAACATGAAAATGCTCTTGTCATATCTGTTCTTTGCACACAACCATTGTGATCTTCATTTCAAACATGCGCTTATTAGTTTCTTACAGATTTTGTGCCAAGCCATCAGTAATGGACAGAGTGACAGATGTACTGTATCATGACACAAGTTTTAGAAGAAAACAAACTGGCCTTATTGACAAGGTCAGGTACTCAGCAAAATTTTGAAGACAATGCACATTGTAATGAAAAACTTGAAATGCAAGAAAGAGGGTACGTCTATATCTTGGACCCCTTGATAAGGGGTCTGACTCCTGGACCCTTGTTTCTCCACCCATGGCTATTTGCAAGTTACATACATCGGAACAGGATACTGTTTACAAACAAAAAATTAATTCCAACCATATGAAATCAATGATGAGCATGCTGGAAAGCAGTGAAGTGTAGGGCCTTTCCATAGTCCATCTTTTCCGCACACAAGTCTGACTGTTTGAGACAATTCACCTCCATTCTTGAAAACACCTTGATTACACGTCAAGATGCACATGCTGCCTGGTCGTGATGCTTGATTTTTACAAATTGCAGGCACTACCTGCAATAGTATATGTAGCTATAAAAAGGGTTCTGTCCAAATAGCAATATATTAACTTATTTGTGTTTGGCTCAGACACAACACATCACCGGGAAGGTATTGGTTGCCACCTACAGTTAATCGGTGGAAAAATTACAAGCATTGGTACAATGGGACCCACCCTCCTGGAATGGCCCTGCAATTAACAGCATTGGTCCAACTTAACCACCTACGCATCAGTGTTGGCCATTTCTGCTCCTGTTTGTGCAAAAATGCCTGCTCAACGCCTGCCCTGAGATCTAGTGCAGTGGATTGAAAGAACTTGCTCAAATGAGGAAGAAGACTTGAACTTGAGCGGCAGTGGCACGTTGTATTTCACTTTTTCCATATCTCCATTCATGTTTAGCTTATATGAAGAGATTGAAATGAAAATATTCTTTCATTCGTTCCTTGTTTCAACATAGAAAAAAGCAGGGCTGCAGAGCTGTCGTAAGAATGACACATCTCCGGGGCTGTTATTTTCATGAACATAGCTCCAGCTCCAACACTGGAACTCTTGTTTTACATGAGAACTCTTGTTTTACATGAACTCTTGTTTTACATGAACTCTTGTTTTACATGAACTCTTGTTTTACATGAACTCTTGTTTTACATGAACTCTTGTTTTACAACTCTTATTTTAGGCTCCGGCTCCAGAGCTCTCTTTTTTCATAGCATGGCTCTGGCTTCTGTTCGTTTTTACACATTAATATTTTCAACAGTCTTGTTGTGCCTTAAGTTGAATGGAAAAATGAACTATATCAAGTGCACAAAACAAAAGGAAATTCCATACTTGTGAGAAATTTAATCTGGTAGTTTTTTGCAAACAGCGCTCTTACCATGAGGAAATCAGCAAAAAGAGAACAATCACAGATTCAGTCGATTTAGCAAACAGTTACCAGCAGTAACATAATTCAAGATAACAGAAATATATACAAATTCTAGAAAGGACTCGCTAGTTTTGTTGTAATGCCTGGTGACCTCTTGCCATTTCTTATGATCAGAATCAAGAAAATAGCTGTTTGCAAAACACATTTGTGTCCAAGCATTTAGACACAGTCCAGTCCCAATCTACTAAGTATTTTCCACTAGTTGCATGCTTTGTCTGTGTCAGTCCTGGCCAGTGGCCTACGCAGAAAACTTTCATGGGAGGGTTTCATTCAGTGGCACATGGTTGTCATTTGTATTTGATGTGCACTGTTTGTGATGTCACAATTTGATGTCATAGTCATGTTTCCAAACCAAAGTTTTGGTGAAGTTTGTTGACATAATATGCATATTTTTCTACATCCGCTCCCCTTATTTTATGTGTTATTGCACTGAATACAAACTATCAGTGCTCCAAGTTAAGCTATTGGAGGAATATAAACTCAACGCTACGACACAGCAGTTCACAACTGCAAAAATATCAGTCTGCGCGTTAAAACACAGGAGTAAATCATTCTCAATGTTTCAGAGCAATTTACAACTGTAAAATGAGGCTGTGCTAATGGCACGTCGCAGACAAGCATAGAAAATGTGCAGCTGGACTGGCTGGCGCACACCCCGGTTTGCAAGATCGAATCTTGCTAAACTACACAAGAATTGAGAAAGCACATAAAGTACGCTAGAAAACTTTTGATTTTTGTTATTCGAAATGTTCAGCAAAATTCAGTTTTCTTTTACCCTGCTGAGACATTATCAAATGCCTAAGCGCTTCTATTTTAACAAATCTGCTGTTTTTGAGCTCGCGCAATGGTTCCATCATGCTACAAAAATTGGTAATGTAGCCAATGCAGTCAGCACTTGCGCTGATCAGCCTTAGCAGACAGAATAAAGGTGACTGTTTCGGATAAAGTTAACTATCATGGAACACAATTTTAAACATACATAGTGGGTGAAAGGTTTACAAAAGATGGTGATATGGTTTCTAGGCGCAGACGTTAACTCAGATTCTCACCAAAACCTACTGCAATTATTACCTTTTGGCCCTTTTACAATGTTCCTTAAAATTTGTATGCAAATTATTCTGTGGTATTTTCATTAATTCAACAAATTAACAAGCAAAAAGTATGTGAAAACAATCAAACTCGTGTGCGCAGGCAATAAAGTTTTCTTAAAATATCAAGCACAAAGTTAACCCTAACCCCCCTACATACACCCTTGGTCCAGGCAATTCCAGCTGACAGCTCTGTCTGGGCAAACCATGGAAAGAGCACAAAACACATAGTGGATTACCTTTCTCATGTGTTATTTCAAACACGCACACATTTACACTAACACAAATGCGAATATGTTTTTAAAAGCTTTTTGTTTGAAAAAATACCATGACTTTTAGCATGAAATTCACATTTAGCGTTTTCAAAATAGCTGAAAACTTATAATTTCTAATATTTTGCACTNGTAATAAGCAGTAANGAGTCACAAAGTAAAGCACAATTTAACCAGCAAAATTAAGGAAAAAACAAGACTGGTTTCCATGCTTAAAACATATACTTTGTTTCCACAGATGAAAACTTTAAGAAAGTCCACGTTTGTTTACATTACTGTTTTACCTTTGTGAAAATCTACTGCCATGCAAAGCAATGCTAGTTCACTATGAATTAGTTATACCTTTCATGTTATGCTGATGCTAGTAAATATTTTCTATTGAACTTTGTCAGTAATCTAGTAAACCTTGCTCGTAAGCCTAATGGTTTCTAATAAAATTTCTACTTTACAATGGCGTGCTGTCCATTTCACAAGTAAATCTGCAATGGCATCCTATCTTTATAAAAATATGACACCATTGCTTATGTAAGGACTGATGATGCATGGTATTATGTGAAATCAATTTCCTATTAAAAACTTGCGATTGATTCCTTGCCTTGTTTCATCTGTGGAGTGAAGTTACTTGTGTATTATATCTTATACACCTCCTCATTATAGCTCAGTTTTTTTAGATCGCCACACTACTATAGACCTGATTTGATCATTCTGACTAGAAAGTAAGATACTCCTGCCAGATATGATGCCACAGCCTTAGCGATAACAAAACCAAGGAAAGACTAAAGGCTTCCATAACTCATAACAATTGCATTTAGTGTGCTGTAAAGAGCACTGTTTTAGGTAAAGTCAGTCTATTTGGCAAAATTTGTAATATCTGCAAAGGGAACTGGAGCCACAGCTATCTCTCAAAAATGGCCACAGCTCCAGTCCAAAATTTCAAAATGAGCTCCGGGTCCAGATAAATTAAGTTGAGCTCTGGGTTCACATAAATTTAAAATGAGCCCTGGCTCCGCATAAATTTGAAATGAGCTCCGGCTCCAGATAGATTTTAAATGAGCTCCAGCTCTGGATATTTAATTTTGGCTCCAGCTCCAGGTAAAATCCCAACCAGCTCCAGTGCTCCAGATCCCTGGAAAAAGAAAACAAGACATAGACACCTATGCACAATAAATCTAAAGCACAATTGTTAGCTCACTTTTATTATGCTATCCAAATTTAATGCATTGCACATTATTTCACAGCGAAAGGTATCTGTAATGCTCCAAGTTCCATTTTCCTGACAGAGAATGTTGGATTGGTGTTTTGAAAGTTGGTAGTTGTGTGGGCAGATGAGGAAGCAATGAGTACCTGGATAATATCTGTCATTGACAGGATCAGCACTGCATACAAAAGAAACTCCTGGAGTCATTGAAAACATAGGACACCTGCAATACATAGCAAAAATATAAATGACCTGATCTAAATTTGTGCTGATCTTAGACATTATTTTTTCAAGTGAATCTAGCTTTGTTATGAAAAAAACATGGCCACTTACAAAAAAGTGTTGTATTTATTAACTATTTGCAAGTGAGAAATAGAAACTTTTATACATGAAGTTGAAAAAAATAAAAAGATAAATGAGCAATACCATCACAAGTATCACACTTCTTTGGAAAATGAGTTTGTTTGAGCAAATTTTCAAATACATTGGAATCATTTCTACTGCAATACAGTATGTGCAAGTTCACCTCCAAGCATAAAACTTCATCTGAAGTTTATTCTATTGTAACGTCTTCACTCCCACACGCAAGGTGCTACACTTTCAACATGCATCACAGTAATGAGAAATACACAAATACATCAAAAAGATGAGGATATATGCATGAAGGTAGTAGAGAGTGTACCCTTGATCGTGCTAATGCATTTACTGTACTTTGATTAAATACAAGCTTTTAAGACACGCATGAATGACGCCATCATGATGATTATAATGTAGAACTGCAATGGCTTCCAAGTACGTTGAGGAATGAAATGCATGAGGCAGTGGAAGGCTACGAAGGACCAAGGGTCATTTAGGTTGCAGACCTCCCATGGATGAAGCTGCTGATAGTGTAAAGGGAACAGCATATAGTAGTTGGGCACACGACTTTTCAATCTGGCCATTTCGGTCTTGCAGATTCAGTCTAAGCTGTATCGGTCTCATGACATTTCAGTCTGGGGACATTCTGGTCAGCCTATGAAATTTTGCAGAAATCTTACATGTTCACATTTTAATGCAAATATTCTTACATCAAAGAGAAGTTTTATTTTAAAAAACACAAACATGATCCAAGTTCCAACAGTCAATCAGCATCAACACATGATTTTCATTATCATTCGCAGGAAAATTAAATCATTATTGACATTTTGTAATTAAATACAAATTCTTCAAAGTAATAATTAAAATTCAGATTTAATCGCAATCATGAATCCTCAAAGGGAGTTGGTACAACACCAGCTAAAATGACATTTCGCCTGCCTATAAGCATTTAAAAAAACGAATGTAATAAGTTGTTTATGTACAGAAATGTCACGACCGAAATGTCCCCAGACCAAAATGACCAGATCGAAAAGTCCTGTTGCGATAATAGTTAAAGTCATTTGTTCTGGGTACAAAATGTAATATGTGCAATGCAGTTATACAGCAAATTGAAGTAAATTACGTTGCAGGCAAGCACAAGCCACCAGAAGAAAATGGTTTAAAGTTGTCACATTAAACATTTACTGTTTTTACACCTTCCAAAATATTTGTGAATGCTAGAGGGGAAATGCATCAAAAGCTATAGACTGCTGCAGCACCGCAATAGTGTCATGAGATTTAAGCAAGTTGAGAACCAGTCACGCAATCATACTTTGCAGAAAAGAATTCGTTGTCAATGCATGCATGAGAACAGAAAAGCCAAACAATGTAATAAATAACACAGATACTTCATGATTTGACACTTTCCACTGTAACAGGCTTTAGTAATTAAATCAATCCACTTGTTATGTACACCAAATAAGAACGCAAAGTGTGGTTCTAGTAGCTGAGTATTTCTTATACTCTGTCAGAAAAAGAGCCAAACACATTTTTTTTTTCCAGGGGGATTTTTGACCAGATTTCTATTGCACCATAATCCATCATTTTAGCACCTGAGTTTCAACATGCAGTTTTTCATCTATAAATACACCAAGGTACTTGTAAGTTGAAGTTCTTTCAATATGATTACTGTTTACATCTATTACAAAAGATTCTGTGCTAACATGTTTGTTTCTGATCAACATATATTTTGCTTTAGAAATATTTAGTGAGAGTTTATTTGTGGTTTGCCAATCCATTACTTTATCATTTCACAATTAACAGCATTTTGTAATTTTCCCAGATTGTTGCTGCTTTGAATTAAAACTGTATCATCAGTGATAAGCACAGTTTTCATAGAGTTTGACTTTGGTAAGTCGTTTAAAAATTAAAAAAAAACAATGGGTCTAGTATTGAACCCTGGGGGACCCCATTTCTGTTGAAGAGATAAGACTGTATTAGTTTGATCGCATTTCCCCTTACACAGTAATGCTCGAGTTTTGTTAGGAAAATGGAGTGATTCACTGAGTCAAACACTTTTCTTAGATCAGGTGTCTCCAAACTTTTTTGTCTTACACAATGTGATTGTTGCGGGATATGTTATATTCTACGAAATCAACAAATTTTTTGAAAGTATACTATATATTATTTTTTCATTATTGACAAAATGGCTTCGCGGGCCGGATTAAATGGCTTCGCCGCCTGCGGGCTGTAGTTTGGAGATCCCTGTCTTAGATCTAAGAAAACCACACATGATATAAGTTTTTTTATCGAGGTTCGGAACAAGGTTTTCATACAAGCCTGTAATAGCCAGGGATGTGGAATGGTTGTTGTGAAAACCTGATTGTTGCTGACTCAACAAGTTGTTTTTGGTAAAATAATCGTTCAGTCTTACGTTCAGTACCTTTTCGAAAATTTTTGAGAAGTATGTTAGAACTGTTAGCAGTCTGTAATGAGTGGGATTTCGCTATCTCCCGATCTAAAAATTGGTACAACTTCAGCCATT
>JGI24159J19872_10013691_pt1 | contig 10534 bp, 8 predicted proteins | sample Ectturendosymbi4_FD_19872 | JGI IMG/M metagenome (IMG submission 19872)
TCTATTGAAAGAAATCCTTTCTCAGCACAGAATCAGACACTAAGATCTTACAGAGTATATATTTCGCCTACAAAGTAGGCATCATCAGCTCTTATTCTAATAGGATCAACAGGAATTGCTAACTTAGGAATGAGATGTAAAAAATGCTTCAGTTGGACTTCTGGAGTCGGATAAAAAAATCCGGCTCCGACTTCTAGTGTTCTTAGGAATCCGACTCCACCCAAAAACCTCCGACTCCTAGCGATTCCGACTCCGCAACCCTGATAATAACCACTCTGTCATTGGCCAACATTGCTGTGCATTATATTCTAAAGCCGATTGCTGGTGTGCTAAGTGAGGCAGAACTGTTTCGCTGACTTATCGATGACATAACTTGGATAACTGCGTCAGAAATATCAAATGAACGCATCCAAGTAGCACTAACTTCAGCATTTGCGAACAGTTGCTTGGAACTAACGTTGCGCCAAACTTGCACTGCCTAAGAAACGAGCGAAGTGGAATTCCTAGACGTTAACCGTTGCATAACCATTGAAGATGATATTGGTTTTGTCACTAAAGACGTCGTAAAACCCACGGCAGAGGAAAAGCAATTTATCAACGGAAATCACACCGCCTGAAAACGACATTCAAGTCAAACTTATTTGGAGAAGCAAAAAGATTGCGGCGTCTCAACCAAAGAAAAGACGATTACCTCAGCAGCTTAAGCGACTCAAAGAAAAAGCTATCCGTTCCAGCTTCCCCTCGGACATGGCAAATGACATGATCACAATGGCATCTAATTGGGAAGAAAGACTACGCCCCCCAAAATCCGACAAGAAAGAAGACCCACAGGTTTGGGCTACAGCTTTCACCCACCTGCTAATGTAACACAAAAAAAAAAAAACATTAAATACGAAGGCAGTGATAACCTACTAAAGATACCACAATTGGACAAAGTTAACGTACTACAAGCACCGTGCTTTAAACAAGACACAAAAGTAAATCGAAGGTGTTTGAAGGCCTTGTAAGCGCTGTGCACTCTGTGGTGGCCATGAAAAAAATAACAAATCCATAATACTATCTTTCACAATTGATGACAAAAAATAAAACTTTCCCACTAAATTAAAACTTGACATGCGTCAACTGTGGCATTCATGTCGTGACTTGTGCGACATGTCATGAACAGTATGATGGTCAAAGTAGCAGCAAATGTTCCATAGGATGGTCAGCGCATCGCAGTAATTGGAACAAACAGGATTGTACAACCGACAATGACAAGATGGCCTGTCACAGTGCTGTTCAAAGAGGCATGGCGTAATAAACAAAACGTATCTACAGGAAGCATACACCGTTATTTTTGTCGAACATCCTAGTTGTTATTCTCTGGATATCCGTAAAAATAAATGGTATCACCAACTTCACGCGAAAATTAACGTTCAGAATATGATCCTCGTCCATGTGAAGTAATTCTTGCTATGTCGTTTTGGGGAGTTCTTTGACACAGTCTGACCTTCCCCACGGTTAAGTGTGTTAGCATTAGTGCCTCATCGCAGCGTTTAAATGCGTACTCTAGAGATTTTTTGTCATCGCATCGTTTGCTAAATCACTCTAGCGTTCTTCCTACGTTCTTAGTCATTCGACAACGAGTTAGATTAATAGGTCGGAGGAGTTTTTGACCACTGGCGTCCAGTGCCCTTAAGAGGAAAAAATGTTCTGGTCGGAGACTTGTTTTGGGCCCCCTTATAAATGAAAAATTATAGCTAATTAAGAGCTTCATCAGCTTATCAAAACTATGAATAGAAAATGATATGCTATATTTGTGATTTTACACTATAAAATCCAATGTTATTAGTTGACTGCAAAAGGTCTCAGGCTGATCTCAGAATGTACATGCCACAGTTACATTGTGAATCACATAAAAATACATCAAATTTAACATTGATGTTACGCCATAGCAATTCTCAGTAGTAAAGCAAATTTAATAATTCCATAAACCTAATACAGTAATAAGAGGACAAGAATTCATTAAAAAGTCCCTGTATTTTTACGTCTTGACCTAATAGTGAACATTAAATGTACGAGGATTTCATAGATGATAATGGAAAAAATTAAAATCAAAATTGCCATTTGGAATTTTAGTAAGCCTAGGCGCTAGGCCTACTTATATATTAGCCAATAGTGGACAATGGACATATATATATAAGTGTACTTCTTAGTAAAAATTCACACCTAATGTATTGGTGTCTTTTGATATCCTTATGCATGATCAACCGGGCAATTAGAGAGTGTTTTTTCACAAATAAACGCCGTCTGTGATGGAATTCGCTTCACCATGGAATTAGAAACTAACGGTTGCATGCACTTCCTTGATGTGCTTGTTGAACGTTACGAATCTGGTTTTGGTATTCGAACATATGGAAAGCCCACACATGCAGGTCTGTATAACAAATGATCCAGTTTCACTCCGTGGTATTATAAAAGAAATCTTGTAAATTCGCTTTTGAAACGAAGCAGCGAAATAACCAGCTCTTACAGAAGTTTGCACGAATATTTCCAACGTATGAAAACTATGTTTACGAGCAATGGTTTCCCGGCAAATTTTCTAAATGATAGTGTGAAGAACTTTTTACACAGGCGACATGCACTAATAAACCTGTTTCGTGAAGGCTACAGTCCACAGAAAATATACAAATAACAGTAAACTTTTTAGTGGACTGATTTTATTAAATCAGGGTTGTTTGGCATATCTTTTTCTGGCATGTCAGACTCAAACCGAGCCTGGCCACGTTGTTCACGTTAAACTTAAGCATTAAACTTCACAAAACTTAAGTTTAGGTGACTGATGTGACCATCTTTGCTTTTTAGCACTTCCTTCACTCGCTTTGGAATGGGATTCTACCAGTTTTTGGCAGTTTTCGATGATTTACTGCCCCGATACCATACTTGAATAATGGCTTCTATTAGCTTGGTCATGGTGGTGAAATCCAATTTTTGTAACCGAGATTTTGTTGTTAATCACAAATTTTCAATGGGGTGAGATTGGGCGAGTTTCCAGGCCAACCCAACATATTTAATTTGTGTTTCCTGAAAATCGTTTCCATTTTTTAGACGATAGACACAATACAAGGTCCTGTTGGAATATTACTACACTATCAGGAATGCCCTTCTCATATCTGGAATGACGTTTCTTTCAATTACGTCAATTTATCATATCCTCACTTGGAATTATAAGCAAAGCTAATCCAGAAAAGCTAAAACTGCTCCAGAATTTTATTTTGGGTGTGTGTTACTACCTCATTGAAATAGGTAGGTCTTAGCTGCCCACCTTTCCTGATCTTGATAAATCTTCTGTGCTTCCCTTGAACGAAAAAAATGATTTTCATCTGAAAACAGCACTTTTTCCAGCTCACCACAGTCCAATATTTACGTTTTTTGCCCATTCTAATCTTTTTTTGATTTTTCGAGTAAGAAGCTGCTTTTTCAGCGGTTTCTTAGCTTTTCTCCCAACCTCCAGTCGGAAACAAAAGTACTGGCTTCATTCTACAACACTGTTGAGCTGACTTAAGTCCTATGTGACGTCATAAAACATTTTTCGACTGTTTCGACACGTCACGCAGTAGTTAGTGCATTGGGCTAACAATGAAACAAAAGCAATCGAGATATTCCCAGGGTTGTTCATGGGACATATGTATCTGTCCCATTCCCACCCCATAGCAATTTATGCCTGTCCCATCCCATCCCCTGGGACGTTTCCTATGGGATTCCCATAGGAATGACATTCCCATGGACACGCCTGGATATTCCAAACGCACACCGAAAGAAATGGCGATACATTGTATAACGACTGAAACAACAACTTTTGTCAATTAATATGCACAAGACTGTATAAATAGAAATATAACAATAAAAACTTTATGCAAAATTGCCCGTTTCAAATTTGAACTTTGAGGTTCATGGACCCCCAAGACCCTTATAGGCCCTGGTGCTGTTCACCGGCTGCACCCCCTCTTGTGAAGCCTGTTGACGTCAACCAGTTAGTTTCGAAGTTCTAGCGGGATAATTTATTTTGGAAAAAATTCTTTCTTGTTTTATTTGTCCCTGTTTTATTTGTTGCAGCTTATGCTCTTGACATCAGTCAGTTTAGTTCAGATATTCTGATTTCTGAGCTTGTGTTATGATTTATTCATTTTAGTCTTTAGTTTGTTTGCTTTCTCTGCCCCGCCTTCCAACTTCTCACCCGTAAGCTTTGCTTGCAAATTTTCAGGACTGAGGATGCGTAATTTTACGTGCAATCGATTCCTGTTAAAATTTGCTGGTAGATTCCTTGCTTACCCCCATTAGGGAGAGCACGTGCTTGAAAACTCTCGCATCATTTTCTCGGAAACTTTTGCTGAATAGTTGATAGAAAAATGGAGAATGCCTTGGTGTGGTTGACCTTGCTTGATCGCATGAATAGCGTTGGTGTTATTAAGAATGGGATACATCACGTGTTATCTTAATGTGTTCACTGGGCTTGCTCGCTTGCATACCTTCTTCACTAAATGAAGCTTTCTTTTTCTAGGTCGTCGGCGCAGTTGTACCCCATTTGCACGGGCAGTGCTATGGCCGGCGTCTTCCGATACCCTTATCCGTTCGGTATTTCCTCTTCGGGGAGTATCAACAACGTGTCACCTTTCCCCCTTCTACCTCCCCCTCACCACGCAAACGGCGTGCACCCGGGCGTCATGGCGCACCATGGCCTGCCTTTGGCCGCTCCGATCACCAACGGCCACGGGGTGACGAAGCCACTGTCGGATAAAAAGTAATTGCGTGTTTCCGACTGTGCGATGAGCGATTCGTGATACTGGTTTTGCAGAGCAGGCGCTCGTCTTTCGATTTTGTGCAGTAACAAATAGAAGTTTATAAAATGGGCACAGCTTTTTCTCATTTTTGCCATAAGCATGTCACATGCCGACGAATGGTTGCATTTTACTTCTGAACTTAGACAGATTTGCCCAAACAAACTGGTTTCACTTTCTTGAACAAATGCCACTGTTTGTTCTTGGCACGGCCTAGCCAGTGTGGGAGGATGAAGCTGTGCTTGGAGCAGAAACCTTTGTGATTCGAGGCGTTCCACACGTGGTTTTGTTCTTTTGAGATGCCACTGGTCGGAGATGCAGGGATCCCGAGTTTAAAGGAGTAGATATACTTCAATGTAATCAAACACGGACTTCTATTAAATCTTATAATGCTGCTGCTTACATCTTGTTTCTGAAATGAAAGCCTTAACGTTTTTGTCTGTGGCAATGTATTTTAGGAGTGATTTTTCGTTCAAGGCAAAAGTTTCAAATAACTTGTTGTGCGATGACAGCCGGAAGTTTTTAATGTAGATATGAAGGAAAAAACCCTGTTAGTTGCGGAGGTAATCAAAATGAATAGCTCTTTGACTCACATTGCTGGAATGCTTGATGATTCTTGAAAAGACGTAAAGAGATTTGCGAGTCGAAATGGTCGTCATGTAAGTGATGCCAGGTTTGCTGGACGTGATGAGATGTGTTCTATGAACACATGCCTTGTGTTCTATAAACACACGCCACGTTCTTCAGTGTTAGCATCATGCAGCTCCACTGCGCCATCGATTACTTGACATGCGAAGGCCATCAATCTTTGACCTGTCACTCGTGCAACTTACGAGGGCGCAACTACATTGCTGGCTTGACTTAAGCTGCTGGTGGTTTAATGTCAATTAGCGTTGCCTTTGACCTGCTTCCAAGTTTCATGTACGCTGTTATTTATATTGCACTTGTGTGTGTTTGCCATGTTATGTTTGTTTTGTGTATTCGGTGTTCATCAATGTAGTAGCTGTTTCCCGCAGGGCCACAGCCACCAAGATACAAACCATTGTCTGAAAAGCTCCACTGTCAAAATAAACTGAAAAGCATGTGGACAGTGGAGCTTCCAGGCAGTTGCTGTTTGCCTTTCTGTTTATGCAATGTGCATGTCCTTGAGTAAACGGTGTGTTTGGTGTGGTTGTGTCTGGGAAGTGAATTTTATGCGGGGCTTGTTCATGTGCTATGCTTACCATCGTTTGAATGTTTTTCAAATGTATAGAGCTGTGTCCGTGACAAGAGCGTGCTGTGTAGAGCTGTGTTCATGACAAGAGCGTGCTGTGTAGAGCTGTGTTTATGACAAGAGCGTGCTGTGTAGAGCTGTGTTCATGACAAGAGCGTGCTGTGTAGAGCTGTGTTCATGACAAGAGCATGCTGTGTAGAGCTGTGTTCATGACAAGAGCGTGCTGTGTAGAGCGGTGTTCATGACAAGAGCGTGCTGTGTAGAGCTGTGTTCATGACAAGAGCGTGCTGTGTAGAGCTGTGTTCATGACAAGAGCGTGCTGTGTTCATGACAAGAGCGTGCTGTGTAGAGCTGTGTTCATGACAAGAGCGTGCTGTGTAGAGCTGTGTTCATGACAAGAGCGTGCTGTGTAGAGCTGTGTTAATGACAAGAGCGTGCTGTTACGCCTTTCGCTGCTTCCAGAAATATGAACTCCGCCGATTCCGCGCCATCAAAACGTCGGGACAAAGAAGACCGGCCGAGCAAGCCCTATGTGAAGAAGCCCCTGAACGCGTTCATGTTGTATATGAAAGAGCAGCGTGCGAAGGTGGTGGCTGAGTGCACACTCAAGGAAAGCGCCGCAATCAACCAGATCTTGGGTCGAAAAGTAGGCATTTGTGTGAATTTAGTTGCTCTTTGCCAAATATCAACCCTGGCAGTTGCTTGGTGCCATGAATGAAGGTGCGATCATGTTCCCCTGTAACTGGTTAAAGTAAAATGTGAAACCAAAAGGAGCGTTGAATCTTATCGACTTCGTGCTTTGCCTCTTAGTGTTGCACTGCTACTTTTCATAAAGAAAACATGCGTGTCTACCGAGAGATGTTTGCTTGCTTGCAGTGGCACAGTCTCAGTCGCGAAGATCAACAAAAATATTACGAGATGGCCAGAAAAGAAAGACAGATCCACATGCAGATGTTTCCCGGTTGGAGCGCTAGAGACAATTATGTAAGTCGATACGAGCGGCTTGTTGTCTTTGATCTTTCCGCGCTTTATTACTTTCTCGCGCGCTGCGCTGTTTATGAAATGATCAAGAAGTACTTGGTCGATTTTCAAGCACTTTTCCTTCGCGATAATCCCTCCATGTTGTGCTCTTGAATTCGATTGTGAAATCCCTCCCTCGCTCGTTCGCGCGCATGCCTCGTTGTTGAAAGACCAAGAATGTTCAATTCTAATCAGCCACAGGCTTCGTCGCCGCCGCGCAACGTCGGGTTATCACAGTCTCCTCGTGTTTGTTTACGAAACGTGCCACGTCATGCGATTCGGGCGGAGATAGCGACCGCTGCAGTAGTGGATCGCGTTCAATTGCTCCTCACAACCAAATAGTGATTTCTTCCAAACATTTATATGACCGTAGCAGTCAGGAAAGGCTGTTGCGCAAATGTTTTTACTCTGAGAAGTTGTGGCAAACGATGCGTAAGATAGTAATTTCGAAGACGACGGGGCTTTGTTTGTTTCAATCGACAAAAATTAGCTAATTTTTGCGAAGTTCAAGTGGGCAATTTCATACAAATTTTGACATGTGTTTTTTTATGGTGTTTTTGCCGAATTTTTAAATGTTTGAAAAAGCTGTTCATCTCACACTTTGCTAATATTTTTAAATTATTCCCTGTGATTATATTCTATTTTAACTTTTAATATAACTTTATCTACAAACTCGGAATGTTTATGAAGATGAGAAGCAAATCCTAAGTTTCTTTGCGGTTTAAGTAGAACAGCAGCACATTTGCCCCCGCAATGTCTTGCTACTTTGTTTCTTTTGCCAATGTGAGCTGCAGCAGTTGGTCGCAGTGACATGTGGACAATATTTTTGCGTTGACATATTCGTAAAATATAACTTGGTTTTATCTGAGTGTTTTGTTGGGAAGGGGACCTTTTGAGACCCCTGGCCTAAGCACAGTGACCAGTAACTTTAACCATCTTTCGAAACAACAGAGGTTTACAGGGTTCCCACACGGTATGGAAAGTATTGAAAAAGTATTGGATTTCAAAATTGGTTTTCAAGACCATGAAAAAGTATTGAATTTGGCCAAAATGCATATTAGGTATTGAAAAGGTATGGAAATTTTAAATGGAAAAGAAATCTCAAGTATCTGAGCAGAATTTTACTGAAGGCAAAACACTTCATTATTTATGCAGTTTTATGCAATGTGTAGATTTGAGTTTCATGATTAAGAATTTCGAAAAATGAAGAGAAGTAATGGTGTTTAACTTTTTAAAAATCAGTATTCAAAAGGAATTGAAGAAGTATGGAAAACGATTTTTAAAAATGTGTGGGAACCCTGGATTTAGGACTTCACAGTTTGTTAGACTTGGTCCCGCTGCAACGGCATCCTCAGCAAAGTATGAAAACTTAAATTCCTCTATGTCCAGAGCCTTCTTAACACAGCCCGCAGTTTTAAGAGACGCTAGTTCTGATGTAAGAAGCACGTAAGTGGAGATGCGAAAACAACCTGGGTGTGGTCGAGGTCCTCGTAAGTTTCAATGGGGATTTAATGGTCGTGTATTCGAATTCGAACCAGTGTGTCCTCGGATATCAATTCATGAACATTGTCTCTTATCTGTTATGTTGTGCAGGGTAAACGCAAGAAGAGGAAAAAAGAGAAAGCTCAAGATTGTACAGGTGAGTTTTTGTAAATCCATAACTTGCCTTGCGGAAGTTTTCTAGAAATTTCTAAGACATGATTTAAATTCTGTGGCAAAAAAGCGTTTCAGCCGATTGTGTGGATGTTTCATGCCCGAACCGATGACCAACAGGTCATCCAAAAATATGTTAAGTTCTTACAAATCTCGGGATGTCGGCTGCAATTTCGGTGCAGCGACAACTGGCGAGTGATGGGCGTGGGATTTGATGGATTCCATGTTCGAAGTGTAAGTGATGAAAATCGCTCGGAGCGGGATTATCATCGAATTACGATTTTGATTTTAATGCGAAAGGTCACGTGACATCCGCATCATCTCGGTGATTGATTTGCGTTGTCAGGAGTTCTCTTGAATTGCGTCCATAAAGCGACTCTTCTTCGTGTGGTTGTCGCCAGAAGTGAATTAAACAACAAATCACGTGCGCTACTGTTGGTTCCGCCCGGGTGCGCACGACGTCATGCTGATGACAAACAGCACTCGCTTAGCACTGTGCGCAACGAAGCGTATCTGTTTCCGGCGCGTCGTTGTTTTTTGAATGTTTGCGCGCCGTGTGGAAAAGCAAACACTTCATTATCGACTTTCTTTCCTGACTTCCATTTTCCTCCGTTTTTTTCTCGTACCTTTTCAAGCTCCAACTTACTCTGGCAAGGTCTCGTTGCCCTCCCCTCCCCCTGCCGCCGCCGGACACGAGGATCTCTTTCAAACAGAGGGGTCGTCGCCGCGCAGGTAGCATGAGATTGGCACACTGCATGCAGCAGCAGCCCGGCAAGCATGCCTGACCATGCATCACTTCACACACAACGCTTCCGGCGCAAATGCCCGCCGCTGCCATTTCGAACGCCAGCGCTGCCCTCGCTCGCCGTGCGCTGTTCTTGAGAACAACGAAAATTTCTCGCGTTCGGTTGTTCCTCGGGGTGGGTCGATTGAGTGTCACGTGATTTTGGAGGGCGGTAGTTTATTTCACCTCTTTGTTAGCATGAAGTATTTTATAAAAATGAAAAACATCCTGAGTATTGTTTTAGACCTGACAAAGCAGTTATTATCGCCAAAAAATTTTTATTCCTATTTTCCGTAACAAACGAACAAAAACGAAAGATTTGGTAACATCTTCGGTTGCTTGAAGAGGCATCGTTTGGGAGAAACCGATTCCAACGACTCCAATAAAGTTATTCGCCGAAAATCTGTTTTCGCCTCTGATGTGACTTGGAATTCTCTTTTGAACCAAAACATTTCTTTCTGACCACATAAAAGCTTATTGTTACGTGCGATTGAAACGTCTTGCACAACCGTTTCGGGCTCATCGTGGAAGAGAGTCGTAAATAAGTTTATTGAACTTTGGAATTGGGCGGTGAACCTAAATCAGCACTGTGATGTCATAAAATATTTCCATGGAATCACAAATCCATAAAAATTTATTCTTGTGCCGAACGTAGAATTTACTTAAATGCTGCGCTAGGATAGTTATCATCCAATGTAGCCTGAAGTGTTCGGCCATTTTGTCCATAAGAGGTTGAAATGAACATGTAAAGATAGTCAAGTATTATCAAGTGACAATAATTGATTTTTAACTATTCCGAACAAACACTTGAAGACCGCTAACCATCCCGAGCTATGCAAAACATACCATGGGCTGAAAAGTTGACTTTGAAGAAATAAAGTTAACGGCAAAGTCACAGTGGAACAACCAATTTCACCCTGGCTTTAATTTACGGAAACTACGGGCGTTATTCGTATAAAAACTCTGACAAACGATGTTAATTCGTTGGTTTCATGGACAAATTCTGACTCGCAGCACATTTGATTTTTGGAGATCTCTGCCCCCCCC
>JGI24159J19872_10013692_pt1 | contig 10534 bp, 4 predicted proteins | sample Ectturendosymbi4_FD_19872 | JGI IMG/M metagenome (IMG submission 19872)
TCCGCCCACTCCGCATTCCATTGATGATCCGCCCACTGCGCCACACGTATGTTGTTGTTGTCAGAAAAACTGATGAGTTGCTGTGCGGCGGGTACAACTGGGTGTCTCGATTTGAGGCGCCGTGCAGTTGCACCCGATGGACGGGTGAGCGCTGAGCGGAGCAGATGTCCAGGCCCCATGGCACAGCGTCCTAGAGACAGTGTGCCTCCACTGCGACGAAGCTCAGCAGGTTGCATGCCTGCGAGAATTGGAAGGCTGTTCGCTGGTGTGATCCAGTCACTATTCGCAAGGCGTCGTTGATGGCGGGGTCAATGAGGCGGGTATGAGCACTGCGGCACCAAACAGGAGCGCAGTACTCTGCAGTTGAATGGACCAAGGCTAGGGTAGCTGTTCGTAGCGTTGTTGCTCCAGCACCCCAACCGGAGCCAGTAAGCCGCGTCAGGGGTGCGACGCATGATGTTAGCTTCTTGCGAAGTGACTCAAGGTGTCGGCGGTACGTGAGCGACCTGCCCAACGTTACTCCGAGGTATTTGGGCTCGGAGCAGAAGGGCAGGGTTTTGTTGTTGTATTTGACTTTAAGCTCACGCTTAGCTTCCTTGTTGTTAAGATGAAAGAGTGCCGACACCGTTTTCGTGGTGTTGAGCTATAGCTTCCATGTCTGGAGGTATTCACCTAGCGTTGCCATGTCCTTGCTCAGCACCCCTTCCACTGCCTGCCAGTCTCCATCAGCATGCATGAATGTTAGATCGTCAGATATGCATACTTTCTGGAGATGATGGTTTGCAGGTCAGAGATGTAGATGTTGAAGAAAAAGGGCGCCAGGAGAGATATAGGACGATAGCTCTTTGGGTCCCCCAATGGCTTCTCTGGCTTAGGGATCACCAACTATTAGTGCTCTTCTCCGGATCTTTGCAATTTTGAGTTGGCGCATGCAGGAAGTGCGGAAGTTGCAGAACCAAGATTTCAGAGCCGACCCGGCGTGGAGTAGAACTCCAGGAAGATGGAATCCAATCACGGAGACTTTCCTGGCTTCATGCGTCTGAGGGCAGCAGCAAACTCTTCCGGCCTACAGGTTTTGGAGATACTGCGACCCTCAGATGTTGGTATCTTCCATAGGTCGGACAGCTGCTTGTTGGCGAACCTGGTGGGCTCGCGGCCGCTGGTCTTGTGTGCCCCGTTCTTCACGAGTTGCGAGGCGATGGAATTTGTTGAGACGGGGCACAGGCGAGAGGAGCGTCCAGACCTGCCAGTATGTTTGTTGATTGTTCTCCACGCCTTGCGGCTAGAGTGCGAGAAGTTGATGGAGTTGACAGCTTCCTCCCATCGCTCCTGCTTCTTCTATTGTAGTCGAGAGACTAGGGACGAGGCGGCTCTGTCAGAGTCAGTTCCCACTGGGGCTCGGATGAAGGAGCGATAGAGGGGCTCGCACTCTTTGTCCCAGCATGGCACGTAGTTCTTCCGACGGCCACGTGGGATACATTGTTTAGTCGCAGAAAGTAGGCTCTCGCAAAAATCTTGGTATGCCCTCTCTGGTGTGTCCGGAGGTGGCAATCTCTCGACAGATTCACCTGTGAGAAGGCAAAAGCGCTTCCAATCGGCCTTGCGAAAGTTCCAACGCTTCACCGGATTGCTGTGGGCAGGAACCTTGAGTCTTGGTGGGGTTATGAGGGAGGGCCGATGTTGTGACCGCGGGAACTTTTCTAGGACACGTCTGTCCGGCAGTCGGCTGTCCTGGCCGAAACTCGCGAAGGCCAGGTCTGGGTTCGTGCTGACGTTCCAACGGTGAGAGAAAACTGGCCGTTTCCTTTGGGTTGTATGACAGTCCAAGGTTGTTGTATGTTGCCCAGGAGTCCAGGCTCTCACCGTCAGGGGATGTTGTGTTGTAACCCCAGTTGACACGCTGGCAATTGAAGTCGCCAACGTACAGACTGGTGTGTGGGAACGTCGGGATGGTCGTTGGGGTGAGTTGCGAGCGTGGAGGTTTGTAGACCTTGACGATCTTGTATCCTGCGACGTCTACGCACAACCACTCAGTCTCTGATTGTTCTGGAGACTGATCGACCAGTGACCATTCCAGCCACTCGTGGACAAACGTGGCAAGGCCGTGATTCCTGCTCAGGATTGATCCAGCTAGTGAGAAGTTGAGAATAACTAGCTTGTCTGCAGTGGGTCTCCTGTAGGACGATGACGAAAGCCTTGTTCTTATAGGCTAGCTGCTCAATGATGAGATCTTGTTTTCAGTAAGTCCCTCGGTGTTCAGCTGGAGTTTGTTGGGTCGCGGGTCGTCTTCAGCAGCATTTCTGCTGCCGCGCCCTGAGAAGGGCGTTGTTTGACCCATCCCACGCTGAACACATCCAGCGCGAGTAGCAGTGGTTGCTCCCATGATGACAGATTTGGTAAGCATTTCAGGAAATGCCGCAACAGGGAGGGAAACGTGAAGGCATCTGTCCTCCTCCCCTTAACAGAGAGCTAAAGATTTGGTTAAAGTTGAAAATATACTTTTGCTTTTAAAGCTGATAAGTTGGTAAATTCCATGATTAAGCCTCCCATGCAGCATCTTCATAAAAAATTAGAGCATAAGTTTAAACCTTAAGCATAGAAAACTGTGGAAAGAAATACATTTATAAATGAAAAAATAATTAATTAACCGGCACCACATACCTGCATGAAATGTTTGGCAAGGTCGTGTCTTGCGTCTCTTGATAACTCACATTCAAGGCAGTCTCTCCTTTTGAACACATCCGCTCCAGTGGCAAACAAGAAGCTGCTTTCACCAACAACAGGCTTCCAATTGTTGAATAAGAATGCTAGAAAAAGTAAATGTTAATCTTATTGCAGTTTCTTTGCTGGAACTTACAAAAACACATTTTCGCAAACTTACAAATATCTGTAATTATTGCAATAACCGTTACTTTACCAGTTCATAGGAAGATGGTGTATTGGATAGCTTAAAGCTTGCAGGTGCCAATTAATAAAAACTCTGTCAAATGTATTGGGATACTTAACAGAAAGACAGCCAAACAGATGTGTGACAGCAGGCTAGTCTCTTTGTGTGGAAGCAGAAAAGTAATTCAGATGGCCATGCTTAATTCAGATGGCCATGCAGAAAAGTAATTCAGATGGCCATGCTTCATAAAAATTAATTTCAAGGCAGCCGGCAATATTGAAAAGGTTGTGCAGCCCTAGCATAGAATTCCTTGCCTTGTACGTTCAGTTAAAGCATAATTTCCCGTATATTAGCATAGAATAGGTAATACACCTTTTATCACCTGATTGCCAAGTGCTTCTGTGGCAGAGAATGTTAGTTGTTTTACATTAAGCTGGTATGTTGTGTTTAAATTTTATATTAAATGTTTNCTATTGGTGATTTATGTGTCACAACAAACAAACATAGAATAAGTCACTATTTATTTGGAAAAANAGTTGATCTCATGAATCTGTTAGCAACTGTTCCATGTGTAAAAATATGCCATTTAACTTCATTACCACAAGTTCATAAATATGGAAGCTGTAGTCAGAGCATTCAACGAATATCTGCAGGTTATGTTGCTTAAATGACCATATTAACTGAAGGTAATCTGTCATAGTGTAAAAACATTATATTGAAAAACAAGGATTTGGTATTGTATACATTAGTGGCAAATGTTTTCTGCCAATGAATGGATAACTGTAGCAAAATGAAATATATTGTTGCAGATATTTTTAAGTTCATGTCGCAATAACACTTGCTTTGTGATAAATTTTCTCAGTTCGACTGCAAGCATTTTTCTATCCAACCTGATGACAGCACTGATTACAACAGCAAAATCCTGTGATTTTACAAAGCGGGACAAAAGGAAGCATACTGCATTTTGTGAGGTGCACTGGATAAGGCACAGTAATCTTCCACAAATCAAGTAAGTTCTTCAGTACGATCAGTGTCTGAGTTTAACAATTGCGTGATTTTGACATCATGCATGCCAGGATCCCTCTCATCATTTTCCGAGTCAGTCTCATTGCTGTTACTTGGCTTTTCAGTGATGAATCCAGTCTTAATGAAAGCTTGGACAACATTTGAGGCTGATACCTTGGCCCAGGCATCTACGATCCATTGGTGGATGTGTAGTTTCATCAATACTTGGACACCATCAATTTTTGGAAAATTAAAGGGTTTTNCGTGCACCTTATAGTGCAAAAAATATAGTAAAAAATAACAACCATAGTTTAACACAACAATAANAGAACAACATACTTGGTATTTCACAAACTTGAGATCTTGGAGCAAATAACTCAGGATGTGATATAGACACAACTAGATTTGTTTCATACTGGAATGCAACAATGTCTCCATATTCTTCATGCAGTATGTTTAAATATTGGTGAAGTGATCCAGCTTGTTCAATGTCAGTTATGTTCCCATCCCTTAAACCAAGCATCATGAAGCTATTGATACCATTCATGTCATTTTCATTAAGCAGATGTACAAAAGTTCTAGACTGGAGATGGTTGATCAATATCATGGTCACATGGCATATCAACGGTATGGTATTAATTAACAAAATGTTAAACTTTTACTGAGTGTTCCACAAGAATAGGTTTTTGTATTTTTCTACTCCACCACAATGCAACAACTCAGCATGGAATATTATTTAATCTTGACCAACCAAGCATTGTTTTCAGCTCAACCAGAACCTTCTACTTGTTCATTACTATGTCTACATAAACCAAGAGTGGGGAACCTGCAGCCCACATGAACATTTAATATGGCCCGCATGAAAATTTTCGTTACCCAAGTTAGAACACAATATCGCGTTAAAACAAAACTGCCTGATAAATAGGCACGTAGACAGTAAGTCAAGAGAAGTCTCACTTGCACCTTGACATAGTTTTCTTTCCTCAGATTCTGTCAGAATGTAAAGAATGGGATTTAAAGACAAAACTATTTAATTTTTGCAGCCTGCCAGTGATATTCCAGAATTCATGCAACCCGCGATAGTAAATAGGTTCCCCACACCTGACATAAACCATGAAGAAGTTTTCAATTGACTGCGTTTTCTTTGAAAGCCACAAACATTGACAGAACAGTAAGAAAGTTTGAGTGCTTAATTAAGTAGCATCATTTCTTTTCCAATTTTTTTCATATAGTTTAACAATTGCTAGAAGACCTTAACCTGAAATCAGGTTTTCTCCACTTTGTGATGCTTGCACTAATGCACTTGCCTAGGAAGGCCAACTGTGAATCACTCAGTAGCAGTGGATTATGACATTTTCTGTACCATGTGGATGTGGTTTCCCAAAAAAACAGGATGGAGACTAGGAAGTTTTCCAGAATTTACAATATTTATAACAGTTTGATAAATTGTGTAACTGAAGTGCAAACAAGGGTTTAATTGTTACATTCATTATTTCACTTCACAGTTTGTACTTAAATTTACAAAATTTCAATAGAAGAGAAAAAGATTACAACTGGTATCTATAGACACCAGATCCATATTGGTACATATTATGGTGTTTGTCCTGAAAATACCATGTGTGTATAGACACATAGGCTGGAAAAGAAAGTGTTAATCATCCAGCCTTTCACATAAGAGGTGGAAATTGCACAACTGAGGAACATTTAATTGGTTGTATGACATGGTGCAAATTTCAATTAGCTGCATGTTTTACTAAACAACACATAGCTAGGGAATTGTCTATCTGTGTTTTTCAAGAATATATCACAAATCTGTAGTACAGATTGAACCCACTGAAATGACATGCTGAACACACTGAGCAAAATGTTTTGAAATATCCCTGTGTTGAAATAGAAACTTACTGATACAAAGAGTCTATTGCATGAGACATTAACTCATCCAAGCAGATTTTAAACAATCTAATAAATTAGATGGTATCTAAATCCTAGCAGAGCAAAAATCATAGCAGGAAATGCACTAGAAATTACTAATGAAGTTTATCAGCTTGATGACCTCACAGTGATGTGAACAAGGTTGAAACATTATGATATCACTAAAATATATGTTGCAAATTGCTTAACATAAGATTTCAGCAGATTCATATTATTTTTCATTATACACTTCTTAGACAATGAAAATACTTCACAGATTAAGATCACTATTAATACCCCTGTTCCCCAAAATTAACGTTTACTCAGTTTCTACAGAGACAGAAGTAATCAATAACTTTAAATTGTGGCGATTATGCAAAAACCACTGTATTTCAGTTGGTATGCACTATGCAATATCTATCAGGGGTGTCACATAGTTGGTTCTTCAACCCCCTCAATCCTGGGATTCGCCCACATTGGGCAAGTCCTAACTCGGCAGTAGATTGAGCTTGAGAGTTGTTCAAACTCTCAGATAAAGATACTGGAAATCTTGTAGTTTTGATTAAAAATTGGTAGGCTAAGTTTTAGATTTGAGGTTTATTGTGGGTGACATCATAATTGGGTAGGTTTAGGTATTTTTGGATGACATCATCACGCCTTGGGCACCAACCGCACGGGGAAATTTTTTGCTTCTTTTTAAAAACTAGGTAAAAACCATATCTTCAGTGCCCTTGATTAGCCTTCTAGCATTTGTGGTTCACAAGTTATGGACAAAACATTGCAAATTACTTACTTAATTCCCTAGTGTATTAATTAAGTTTGTTTTCAACCCTAAACCCACAACTGTAAAAGGTATGGAAACTTTTTGAAGTACATAAAAAGGACTCCCATCAAAAATATAACGTACAGTAGGAAAGCAAAAGCAGCAATGCTGAGAACCAAACCAATGAGCTCTTGCATAGCAGCCATAGACACATCCCCTTGACTATGTTCTGTGTGCTGCTAGTGTCACGGACTCATCATTATATCTGGAGAAAAGTGGATGCAGTTCCGAACAGGTTTGAACAATAAAATATATCCAGCGGAGGCTTGTCACTCTTGGCAAAATAAATACTACCTAGTAATTATTTAAGAACAGTCATTTCCTTGGTTTCAAGAATATATTACAAATTGATAGCGCAGATTGAACCCACTAAAATAACATTGATGCTGCAGCTCGTGTTTTGATTAGTTTATTGATACATTCATTTTGATATTGAGGTTGTGTGCTTTCTCTGTCCTGCTTTAGTTCTTCAGCATCTCACATGTAAGCATTGCTCGTATATTTCAGGACTGAGGATGCATAGATTCATGTGAAATCAATTTTCTATTTAAAGAAATTTTCTGACTGAATCAACTGCATGGTAATTGTAGAATAAGTGCTTTTCAGTTTTGCATTCAGTTTAAAGTTTTTCACTAGTTAGTCCTCGAAGTTGTATTTAATTTCAAATTTAGTTGTGAAAACAATAGCAAAGAACTGTTGTGCACACTATATTCTAGCAGACCAATTAGCCTCAAACCTATGCAAAACTACTAAGCTAGACACAAATCAACAAAGAAAGTCAACTACAGTAAACAACAAACTTTTAAACAGTTATCACCTGCTGTCTGAGGCACTTGGGCCAGGAATGGAGATTCCTTTGTTTGTTCCCTGTAAAACAAACACTTTGAAATAGTTGCACAATACACAGTCACTGTAACAATGCAGAAACTTTCTATTTTAAGCAAAAGGTTTATAAATATTAAAATGCATACTTACTGGATAAAGGTATACAAGCAAACCAACCAGAAATACAAGCAAAATGACAACAAAAATAGCAATCCCAGTGATGCTCACATGAACTTCCAACATACTGCAGCTGTAATAAATTCAAAAACTAAGTTCTAAAGACTGAACGTTGTTGTAAGTTTCTAGGATCTAGCAACTTGTTTTGTGTAGATCTGAAAAAAGGACATGCTTTCTTCTTTACCACCAGGTAGATTTCATTACAAATTTCAGGTACATTTTGATACATGTACAAAACAAGGTTGCTATTAAGTTAGCAATGTTCTCAGTAAACTTCTAACAATGGGTTTGCACCTAAGCAATATTGGGATTAATCTAAAAACATTATCTATTCCCTGAGATTCAAGTTTATTTGGCAAGGGCACACACGAATTTTTTTTGAGAAAATCCATGTCTTATCTTGAGAACCACTCATCCACAACAATGTGACAGGCAAACATTCAACAATTGAATTGAAAGCTCTAGGTCAGTGATGGCGAACCTATGGCAAGTGTGCCAGAGGTGGCATGCACAGCCCTCTCTGTGGGCACAGGCATCGTCACTCCAATGCAGAGTTCGTTACCAGATAGGTAGAGGTAGGTGGGGCCAGGTTGCTCCCAAGACTGGGACATCCACATGAAAAGATACTGTATCATGCAGTTGTTTGTAACATCAAGTCATTAAATTCTGCTGCATTACACATCTAGAAGCTCCTTGTGCCAAAGGAAGCAGCAAAAAACTTGACAATGTCCTCAGACGCATCACAAAAATAGAAAAATAGTATTACGCCTCGTGCTCTTAATTGATGACATTTTTAAACACTTCTTGAGGGCTCAGGCTCAGTATAAATGTTTACGAATGTACAATAATGTCTGGTGTCTCAGCAGAGGACGAGTCCTAGAGAGATTTGTAGCCTGCTTAGATGAAATTAAGTTGTTTATGAATGAAAAAGGCAGGAATATCTACTGATATAGCCTGGCTTGCCAACCTCTCATGTCTTTTAAGATTTTACCCTACACTTCAGTGAACTAAACCAGGGTCTCCAAACTACAGCCCACGAGCCAAATCTAGCTCGCGAAACCATTTCATCTGACACGCGAAAACATTTTGTCACTAATGAAATAAATTACTATATTTATGAAAAACTTGTTGATTTGGTGAAATGTAATATAGCCTGAAACAATCACATTACCCATGATGTCCTGCCCGCAAACTGTTGTGTAATAGCTTATGCGATCCCCAGATAAAAAAAGTTTGGAGACCCCAGCACTAAACAAATAACTACAAGGTGTTTGTTTGGGAAGACAGCAGCAAGGATGTCGTGATATCAAAAACTGAGAGAAAATTTACAGTAGGTTTTCGAAATATACCTGACATTGGGCAGCTGAAATATTTTCCAAATCTAAAAATGCATTTGCAAAATTCTACAGCATTTGCAGGCAATCTTACAAGCCATCAAGAAATCTACGAGGAATTTTCTAACTTCGTAACAGCTGCAAATGTGAATTTTACCAAAATATTTTTACACTTTGTAAAATGGAGACAACCTACGTTTTCTTACTTTTCCAGATCAAGCCAAATTTGAAGATCTTAATTTTTCTTGCTTACACTGATTGCATTTAGAAAATCTAGAAATGGAACTATTGGAATTTTAAGAAACTGTATCTGGATAACAAATTCTACGACATGCATGAAACTCTTTTGAAGATAGAAGGAATGTGTGGTGTTGATATAAGCAGGTTTTTTTTGAAGAAAGATGTTAGATACCCAGTAATGACTTGCAGGGACCCGATTTCACTGATTCTAGGGACTCGATTTTCTCTTATTCTAGGGACCTGATGATAATTTTCTGATTCTAAGGACCTGATTTTCAATTCTAGGGACCCAAATCGGGTCCCTAAAACACCTTAAAAAAACTGATATAACGTTGCCACATATAACATTAAAATCGTAGCAGCAAGTGTAGAGTGAACCTAGTCGAGTAGGGAAGTTATTGCTCTTATATTTTGCTGAGGGTCTTAGGTTCGGCTCTCTCTTCAAGTGGCTGAGGACAACACAGCAACAAATGACAGCACACTAGTTCTGAAAATGAAATTTTTAAAGTTTGGAATTATCTGCCAAATGATTTTAAGTCAATGAAAGCACTTGGTATTGCTTTCCCCACTTTGTTTGGATCATCTATCTGACACCAAAAACAGACTATGACATAAGTCTTTATGATAAGTGCTGCATGTGTTTCTCTCGAACTTACAAAATACTATATGGGTCATGGTTAGACTAATCATCAGCAAAAATCACATCAATTGTTCAAAGGCATGCCAAACGGAAACTCTTACCTTTCAATAAAAAACTGTTCGTATCTCGGAAACTCTGATATTTCATGTATTTTTTAAGACAAAAGATGTTAATGCATGAGTTTTTTCTTCTAACCCAAAACATAGTTGGCCCATTCAGGTTAAATTGCCATGTTGGCACTTTGGAATACATAGGTGAGTTAAGGGTTGCCATTTAGGCACTGGGTCTATAAAAGGTTTGCCATCACTGCTCTAGGTTTTCTGTAGGCTTTTGAGGAATCAGCCAACTGGGCTCTGCTTAGTGCTTTCATTGTTTTGTGATGATTCAAACTTGCACATACAGGTGTCTGTATTCAAGCAACTTCAAAGTTGTACATATCTGTATAAAGTTACTTGAACAACGAACTAATCAGTCCTCAACAGATGCATCGGCAAGGTTGCCAAATCTACTTTTTGCCAAGGGGCTAAACCTAGTCCAAAAGAGAGCCACATTTAAGACAAGGAGCTAAAAAAAGGACAAACCATTTTTTCCCAATTTATCACCAGTTACAACATGAAGTCATGAACATCATATTGTGACAGCCAGTGGCCCAACTGTATGGACAGTGCGTATGGATGGATTGGAACCAACGC
>JGI24159J19872_10013695_pt1 | contig 10533 bp, 6 predicted proteins | sample Ectturendosymbi4_FD_19872 | JGI IMG/M metagenome (IMG submission 19872)
TGACCAGATCTGGATACAAAAACGTTTGTACGTTTGCTGACGTCGTACGGACAGGCACGTCACGAACTGCGTCATCAACAAATTAAAGTGCAATTAAAAAGTTTCCACTGAGGCAGCAGCTACGTCATAAACACGTGGACCACACAGCGCCACATCCTTATCTACAGTTCAGTAACTGCCAACTGTTACCGGAATTGTTGGCGTCCTTACCTGAGTGGCCATGTTTGTAACATTCTACCAGGGCTGGGGGTCGGGGTTCAAGCAATTTTGGAATGCTGCAGCCAAAAACGTTAGATACCTGGAGCCGGAGCCTGAAATATGTTCCGGCCCCACACCCCTGCATCGAACCAACAACGTAAAAACTTCCTCAAGCGAACCCCCCCGTTGGTCGCTTGTTGAGAACAATGGATTGGAATTTCAGTGTCGTCAGGTTTTGGTTGATGGGGGGAAGAAATTAAAGAAGGGGTGCTATTAGTAAAAGTTGGAAAAGCTCGTCACTTATTCACAGGACGCGGGGGGTAACTACAAATGGGGGTTACGACCCCAGGTACCCCTCATGGTGACATCGCTGATTTAAATTTGACACAAATCTCAGGTTCATCACCAAACATTGACGTGGGGGGGGAACTTTGCAGGACTGACCTGCCACAATCAGCGCACGATATCAACTCCTCAGAAACTCCAGTCTTTTTGTTTTCCTCGGCATCGCCGAGACAGAAGTCGCAATAATCGTTCGTTGGAGCGATTCGCTTCCTCCTCCCTCTGGTCTCCATGACGTCAGAATCGCTTGTATCAGCTTAAAATCGTTCAAATGGTTTTAGTCAGACTAAACAAAGATTACTATCAAATTATCCATGCTTACCGGGCCGAAGCCCTTTCTACATTACTATCCGAGGAGACGTTGTTTGATACGAGATGTTGCTTCAACTCCATTTAAGATATAAAGATATGGCCACAAATGCAACAATTTGTACCACAATGACTTGTACATCGCCGTAGTAAAGCTCCATAAGGACATGACACACAACTTGCTTTGGGTGAGTGTCGCAAATATGTCGCAAGTATTGGCAGCAAGGTCGAGTTACTTTGACAACAACTTCGTGGAACAAACCCATGACCCGAGAAATAAACCAACTGCACCAGGTTTACCAACAACTGCAGCCACAGCTTTCTGCGCGTGGATGGCTGAAGTTCGGGAAGAAGAGGAATGTCTGTCGTCAGACATTATCGATGACGGGCTCAGCCTCCCACTCGGTGTGTACTCATCGTCGATATCAAGTTCATCTTGATGAATATGCTGCAGGTGATAGTTGAGCCCAGGCCTGTTTTTATACTTTTTCCCGCAATCTGAAAACGAAGAAAAAGTAATTTAAGTTTTACAAATAATGACACAACAAACAATGATTTAAATGAGCTCGTGCTTGACGTTTGGAAAAATAACTCTTTTCGCGAAAGATAGTTTCATGAAAAAAAACACAACTGCGGTCGGAAAGGACTACGTCACAACCGCTGGTTTCTCTGTAACTTTTTTTGCCGTTTCCAAGTTCCACTGTTTCATAATTTATGAGAGTTTCAACAACAAAAGCTTTGTGAGTTAACGCTGACGCTTGAATGATGATTAAATAACGATTTGATATTTCCATTATCAATCAATGACACAGAAATATACTCACATTCACAAGAGAAGCTTTTGTCGTCTTGTGGGTCTGACCACCTTGGCTTGCTACCAGCAGTCTGCAACAAGCACCCGTGAGTTTGTTTCTACGACTACAGGTTAAAAAGTTTTAAACCAAATATCAGCTCCTGCTGTTCATCTTTGAAAACATCAAGAAAAATTTCTGGTAACGACAACAGCATCTTATTCATAGACATTGTATTCATGCAGAATTGTTAAAAACACTAAATGAGGTAACTGTTCAGACATTTTTGGGAGATTCACTTGAATTTCCAAAAGACATACTTTTTGCCCTTTTTTGGCTTTCTTTTTTGATCTAAGATCAAAATCCTCATCTTCATCATCGTTCGGTTCGTCATCGTGTCTCCCCAAAGTTGAAGCCTTCCCCCCTTCAGAATCTTCCTCCAGAATCGCGGCAGCGATCGTGTTCATGTTGGAGTCGTTCGAATTTTCATTCATCAATGACGAATCTGCAGCGAATAACTCCTAACAGCAAACGGGGCAGCAGCTTTTGAGAAATTTTCATCAAAAAGATTGTCAAAGGGACCTTCCGTAACGTACTCTTCAATTAAATCACAATTACATACAATTGCTGGAGCAAATATCAGCTAAAACAGGAGATGCCAGCTACTTTCGTAGTGAGCAAGGATATAAACGCCAATCTTGGAATGGCACAGCGCACTTGTAACATCAATTAATTCGATTTTAAGTTGGTCTACGATTATAACAAAGTTCGATCATTTGGTACTTTAAGATTAAATTCTGTTCCAATAAACATAATCCAAGAAGTGTTCGTATTTTCTCCTGAGCTTAGCAAGGTATGTTGCACATATGAACGAACACTCTGAGCTATGTTTCTAGCATCAGACTACCAATTACACAGAAGCCAGAAGCGATGAAAACCCACAACACAGCCATCATTTTATTTCCTCTGGCAAGGATTTTATCAATAACCTTGCCATCAAAAGTATTTCCCGCAGCAAAATGATGGTTAGCTGCGATACAACGGCAGAAACAAACAAGTCAAAATCGCAAATATACTTTGAATGTTGCACATAGCATCTTCACATACTGTATAACAAAAGCATTCCTACCTCCATCAGCATTTGTGCGTGATACTACTTCAGATATCTTCTCACTATCTCCATCTAAAAGCCACTTAAAATCAGTAACCATCCACATTTACGAAACATTGTTGATTGTATTGCAAAATACAAACCATACCAGAAACTTCGAACTGTGGAAGGGAACTGAAACGCGGTCGCTTTTTCCATCGTTTGCTTGGATAAGAATAAACTTGATTAGGACCAACGCCTGGTCCTCTGTGTCTGTAACACATCAAACAAATAGCAAGTGTAAACAGCTTTTGGAAAAAGACAATTTCGGGCGGGGTTTCTCAACCGTGGGCCAAGGAGGAATTTTTGATGGACCATGGCCAGATGTTATTGAAATTGAGTACGTTTTGCAAGGTGAACCTTGTAATCAAAAACGTAGGTAGCTCTTCTTGAGTTACAAACGTCATACTTCGCTGTATTTCGTCATCACGCGTTAGAAATTATTGTGACATGGAAATAATTTCCACATTGCCTACCACGTTGTGCACAATATGTAGCTACTGAAAGTATTTTAAGGCAGGTGGCAGCTTTTGTTGTCACGAAAACGAAATCTAGAAGCAGGAGCGGATGCAGCCAGTGAGGTTGGGGGGGGAAATTTCAGTAATATTTGGTAGTTAAGTCTCATACCACTAGCTTTACTACTGTAAGAAAGATGAGGTATACTTCACAACACTACAGTGACAAAACAATGATGACAAATGGCCTTGTATCGCAAATGTTGTTTTCAGAATTGTACAAAATTATGTAAATAAAGTTACTTTCATTCGTTTTAAGAGGGGTGATTGCCCCAATGGCTTTCCCCAGATCCAACCCTGTCTAGAAGCAGACTTTATTTGGAAGATGACATTATTTTTGCATTATCGCAAATCAAGCCATAAATATCTGTGCTTTCTAACAACACGCAGGCTCAGCCTACACATTGATTGTAGCACACGTTGTGTTATTGAATATTTTTTTATTTTTTATCCGTACATGTGCAACAGTTGCATAGGCGTAGCCAGGAGGCCATGGCTCCCCCCAAATTTTTTGCACATCTACTCATTTTGTGCTTTGAGAAGCAGCATCCCAAACAAAAACACTGTGGCTTGACGAAAGTCAAATATTTTTGCCCCCTAAAATTTTTGACGTCCCAAATTTTGTGCTGGCTACGTCACTGAACAGTTGTCACATTGGAGAAGTTGTACAGTCGGTGGGCCACAGTCCCTCTGTTTTTTTTAATTGGGCCATATGCTTGAAAAGGTTGAGAACCTCTGATCTACAGTCAAGTTTGTATGACAATATAAAAAGAAAATATTTAGAAGCAGCAAATACTCAAAACACAAAACATCATCAAAATTTTATAATGCTGTTGTTCATTGCAAATCTAATGATCCAAATACTTTTCAACATATCCTACATTTTTTAGAGTTTTCATCCTAACTTCAAAACATTTTATTTTTGTGACTATCACACAACAAAAATTTGCAAGCATTTGGCCGTTTTGCAAAGATAGACGTGTTACTTGCTTTTACATTTACTCAAATGTTAATGAATTTTCCTGATTGTGAATATTGCAACATTGGGAACTTCATGTGAGAGTACTAAACCCTTGAGTCACCATTCTGCATTAGTGCAGTCCCAATAACACTTTCTCAAACATTAAGCTGATGTCTTTGCTGTATATGTAAGCTTTTTATATTTTTGTTTAAAGGCAGTTCCACTGATATTGGAGAAAATGTTGCAATCACAAGACACTGCAAAATGACACGAAACAAACTATTATTAAAATTAAAGCAGTTCAATGTAACATTGCTCAGCCAAGCATTCATTTACTGCTATCACGTCAACTGCTAGATGTTTTGCAACCTCTATTGCAAGTACGCTAACATGAGTTTTGCAGTGTAACACCTAGAAGCAGAACACAGCATAAAGAAAACTATGTTGCAAACTGAGTTGCTCAATATTGCTCAGTAGACTAGCATATTAATTTGCCAAAAGACAAGACAAAATAGGAAAATATTATTTTCTTTTTGTTCAGACCAAACAACTTACCTTTTTTCAAACCACAGAAAACATTCATTCTGTGCAACTCTTGTTTGTGAATCTAAGTAGGGAAGTCGAACCTGGTTGAAAACAGAGTANTAGTTTTAGAACAGAAGCAGATTTTGAATATAAAGTAAAATTTATAAAAACTTTACAGTGTGCCAGTTGTAAAACAGCTGNAATATTCAAGAAAAACGAAACTGACTCATAATTATGCCATTAAGGACATGAGCAACAGTTATCCACACCAAATAATTAAGGTTGTGTATAATTAGGTGCAACACTGAACTTTGTTTGTATTGATGAAGGCGCACACATAAATACTGCATACACAAGCCTTTGCAAACTCCACCGTTGCATACAAAATGTTGAAAAGTCATGTTTCAGAAAAAAATTCACACCAAACCAAGGTTTTTCCCAATTTGAGTCTGTTTACTTCATTTACTTTTGTCTGTTTACTTCATTTACTTTTTTCAATATAATTTTTAGGTCAATTATGAATACATGCAAAAGTTTCTGATAAAAACAGAACATTGAATGCAGAGGTGGAGAACCTATTTACAACTATGGGTCACATGAAATGTGGAATATCGCTGGTGGCTGAAAAAACTGACTAAATTTAATGCTAAAATTGTTAACTTTATCTTCCTGAGGAAAAATATAGATGGAACACTATGAATAGTGCAAGAGCCTTCTCTTGGCTAACTGTTTAAATATCTGCTTATCACAGAGTATTGTTTTGGCAAGATGTTATGTTGTAGCTTGGGTAATAAATTTTCTGTGGGCCATTTTAAATAGTCATGCCAGCCACAAGTTCCCCACCCCTGATTTAATGCTACTCGAGCAGCTTTCACTGTTGATAAGGCTTGTTTATCTTATGTGGTAATTTGCAAACAACATAAGTCAAACATTTGAAGACATTCTTTAAAGGTTTTACACAACAATGATTTGATGAAGCTGAGCAAAACCATGCTCTTACAGAACTGATACAGATGGTTGATTTGAGCAAAACTCATTTTATGAAATGGTAGAAAATAATATACTGTATATGGCATTGTCTTTGTTTTAGTTATCAAAAGAACTTTGTGGCTTCCAGTGATGTTTTCTGTGGGAAACATATCCAACTGGCTTTTGAGTATTTCAGATGATAGTCAACTCTTGGTGTGAGACCACAATGACAGATACAAATCCATTGCACTTGCTTAACTTACTTACCCGTCGCTCTGCCATTAAGCGGCTATTGTAGCTTTGACAATGCTCCATGGCTTCTTTATAAAACATGTCAGATAATGCCATTGTCAGCTCACTATTTCAAATAACTTTCAGTGACTTTGACAGCTATGGATGCCTAGACTGCAACCTCATACAAAACAATTAAAAAAAAACATAAACAACTTGTTCCACTACAAATGCATTAAGCAAATTTTTTCTCAATGATATATTTATTAAAATTTGCGAGTTAAACTATTATCTGTTAGCTGCAATTGGCTGTTTTGTATTTAAAATCAAAGCATATTACTCATCAATTAATGATCATCAGCATTATATCTGGAGTAAGTGGTGGCTGGATGTTTTAACTAGAGTTTTTATAATGGGAAATGATTAAGAAGATTCTGTTCCAAGCAATTTGGATGTAATAAGCAGTTGGTGGTATTAACTAAGGATGCATTAACCAGAGTCTACCGTAGTGGCAAAAATATACCCTCCAAAATCATTATTTCTCTTACTTCTAAGATTCATTTCCCAACAAGTGTTTATTTCCACCAACCATTGCTGATGAAGTGAAACAAATAATTTCATCTCTATAATGCAAACAACATGAAACTCTTGTGACATTCAAGCATAAATTTCCAAACTGTCCGCTAATTTTCTGTCCTAGTGGTTATCGGAATTTTTTAACAAATGCATGGCACAAGGTGAATTTCCCAGCCTTTTGAAAGATGCTCATATTATACACATATATATAATAACAATTTCTGAATCTTCTAGTGACTCCAACCAGGGATGCACAACCTTCTTGCTGTTGCCAACCACATTACATTTATTTTTACAAGTTACGGCTGCCAGTGAGTTCAAGATATTTTATTTTTGCATTGCGTCTGTTCTGCTTCCACACACTAAGCCTAGCTTGCTTCCACGCCTAGTTTGTTTGGGCATCTTCCTACTAACTATCCTCATACACAGTAGACAAAGTTTTTACATTAATTCATGGCTGCTCTAACATATATTTCAAATTACACGTGCATGGTGATATAACTTTTTTTGTCAAAAGCTGCAGGTTGTGTCCCCCTGCCCAAAACTTCCAACTGGTCTCCAAAGCATTAAAAAAAATTATTAACAGCAAGTTGTATGCTGTTTTTTCAAATAATTGTATTAGAAGTCCACTACAATATGGATTTCACACTAACCATTCTACTGAGTTAGAAATTATTACCATCTGTGATGACATTTAAAAGCTTTAGAAGGTTTTAGGCTTTAGAGGAATCAGCCGATTGAGCTCTGCTTTCATCTTTTTGCAATGATCCAAACTTCTGCATATCTGTATTCAAGTAACTTTACTCCACAGGTGCAATAAGCAAGGAATCAATCACAAATTTTATCTGTGATGGTGTACTTAAATTTTACTCTGCACTGCCAACATTTTGATATCTTCCCCTCATTAACAATTATGTCATGTTAGTTTGACCTTCTGCAATGTCCTAAAAACAAACTGTAACACTAACCCTGGCATTGATGTTGTGCATGGTAAAATGATGGCATTTACAAGACTTGCTCTGCATTTGATTTGTGTGAACTTAACCAATATTGTCTACGTATGCTAATTTCAACTTGTTATTACTCAAAAAAAAAAATTTTACGTATTCCATATTTTGATATATTGTAGGTAACAAATAGGGCTGTGATATCCGATGGTCATCAGCATTTTTTAATTTACCACGGGGTCAAATTTAAGGTCAAAAGGTCATCATCCCAAAATTTACCCAAATCACAAAAATGATGTCAGATTAGAATTCCTGGCTTTTTCCCCTTTTCAAAGACACCTTACTTTTCCAGATTGGACCACTAGTTCAAAAGATATGGGGTTTACAAGTTGGGCGCCCCCCTTATTTTCTCTAAATTTTCAAAAAATTACCCCCCATATCTTGGAAACCAATCATCCGATAAACAAAAAATTTTAGATTTGAGGTTTGGGGGCCGAAACCAACATCATGTATGCCGAATTTCATTAAATTCTGAAAAGGTAGGGTTTAGCCCATTGGGTGACTTGACATGGAATGACCCTCAACCCAAACATGATAAATCTATGTTTACCTAAACATGAAACATGATAAACCCAAACATGATAAATCTATGAATTTCATATTATTTGCTTGTTATTCAAACCTGCAAAAAGATTGTGTTTGTTTTAGTTCCAAGCTTACAAATTCTTCAAACCGTTTGACCATCTTTCTGCTTCATAAGGTCATGCAGTGATGAAAAAATGTTTTACTGCCTCTGAACGTCAAATTGAAAACATAATGCATCAGTCATAATAGGTTTATACCATAGGATAAGCTTTGTCCACACCAACACTGTGAAATACACGTGGTTTATTATGCTCAATTAAACATTAACTGAATCAGTTTAATGCACAAAATTAGTGATATGATTTTATACGTGTTGGCAGCACCAGCTAACCAAATAATCTTGTAGAAGTAAGGTTAACATTTTCCATTGACTCATCACTAAACCAATGTGGGTTTACATTGGTACATTCAAAATGTTCATCTACATATCATTTTAAGACTTACCAGTTTTTGTTTAAAAGAGCAGGTAAATGCTATGCATGCATGTTAGCAAGTAACTGAGTGATCAAGCTTAGGTCAACTCTACAACATTCTTGATTTCAACTTCTGTATCAAGATATCTGACCCTTCATCACTGAATATTCACCAGTGAGATGATTCAACTCAGAAATGTGTACATTCATTTCATTTACATGCTTCACTTAAATTCATAAACAATCAGTGAAACAATGCACCAGCCATTACTGCATTTGGTCAGCAACACAGACAAGTTTTGTGCAGTGAGAGAAAAATTATGGAAAATTCCTCATATTAAGTGCACTGCCTGTTGACATTTGGAGTTATCAGGTTAAAAGTTAGATAAAGATCTGCACCACTGATTAACTACACACAAATGCTTACTAATAAAGGCATTCAAATAATATTGATGAAGTAAATAACTTGATTTTGGAAAACACATTCCTGGCCCTTGGAAACGTAAACTTTGGTTGTTGTTGACTCTTGTTATGTATGTAATGTGGATATATATATTTAACGCATGTTCCACAATTAGCAAGGGCAGGGATACATCAGAAATGGCATGCAATAGGGGTGAACCAAAGCATTTCTAATAGCAGACAAGCACTGAGCAAATTTGCCTCTGAGCCAATTGTTTTTTACACTTGTCTAGATATCATTGTGATTGTCAGTTACCACCCTTCAGACCAGGCGTAAGTAATAAACCAAATATTTGACAACAAAATTAACACGCAAACCATTAAGAGAAGGTAGTGTCTATTTTACCGCTAGGACGCTGGCGGCAACAGATCGGCTGGAGCTATTGTGCTGCCAGTTGAACATTCGGTCTCGTGGCATGACGTAATTCGGATAAAATGGTTAGTTTGCCATGCAATCGGCGTGCTGCTCATAGCGTAACGGTTATGCTTCACGTCTGCTATGCCATTGCTTTTCAGTTCGACTCTCACTGTGGTGACTTCCTTTTCGTTTTTTTTATTTTTTAAAACTTTCCACAGTGTACACTTAGGTGTCAGCTTTAGGTTAGCGTTAGTGCTAGGGCTACGGTTAGGGATACTTTAGGGTTTATCTTTTATGTTTACTTCGTTAACTGACAAGCCTGTTGCTGCCGCCATCTTGGCAACAAAATATACACTGCCTTCAAATAAACATCTGGTGTATTTTTAAGAGGAAATCAATTAAGAGAAAGATTTATTGACATTACAGAAAAAAGGCATGTAGCAAAGGCCAAAAACAATGTTTATTCACTTAAATCATGAAGGATTAGGAAGAAACAATACAATTACCCATGGACCATAATGGAGTACCGCAGTTACAAATATGTCCTGCTGGGCACATATAGCATCCCCAGTGAGATGGAAGAGGCAAGGATAGAGATTACAAAAAGTTTACCAATAACAAGTAATCCAATAATAAGTGTTGGGTACATGAAAAACAAAATAAAGTTAGTTGATGAGTATATAGTTATAGAAACAATTACATTTCATTCATAATCCATGCCATGACATACTGTATAACATCCACCTATTGTACATCAACATAATTGTCCATGATTCAGCTTTACATGATTGTATCTATGTGGGCCTAGGATGGGAAATAGATTAAAATCAATGTCCATGAGAATAGATCCTGGAGGTGAACATCACTCCGTTTGCATCAAAAGCCTTGTAGTTGTATTGCAGCATATGTGCTCCTTAAAAAAGTGCAAATCTGAGCTTTGTTCTAACACACGTCGTGACTGATCCATATGCATGGCTCACTGCATTTTTCAGCTATTTTTTCAGCCACCTTGGTGCATTCTGGTGCCATCCCACCACTTGTTGTGAAAACAAAGGGAATGACTGAAGACTTCTCAATGTCAATCACTATTTTGGTTGTGCTTACTGTATCATTCTTCTCTTTTTGATGTGGTTGGTTGATC
>JGI24159J19872_10013697_pt1 | contig 10532 bp, 5 predicted proteins | sample Ectturendosymbi4_FD_19872 | JGI IMG/M metagenome (IMG submission 19872)
CTGTCACACATGCCTAATCCGCCAGACACGAATAGAATAAAATAAAAGTTGTACGCGTGTTTGATTCGGCGTGCGCCAATGTAGTCAGGAGCCTCGCCGAGTTACACTGTCTGTGACTGTGGTACGTGCTAGCTACTCTCGTGTGCTGCTCATTGCAATTGTTGTTGGTTTGTTACGTCTGTTTACAAAAAATTGTGACTAGCAATTAAAATAAATGATACCGTTTACCACGTAAAACTGGTTTCAGATGAGAAAGCACAACCAGGTTCATACATTAGGCGCACCGCATTATAAGGTGCACTTTCGATTTTTGAGAAAATCAAAGGATTTTAAGTGCGCCTCACGGTCCGAAAAATACGGTAGTTGCCCTGATTTGTTCGCAGGGAATCATCTGCTTACCGCGCACGCAAAAACCTGTGAGTGAATGTTACGTCATCAAGCGGTTTATGGGGACAATTGTGGAGTGGTTTGAGTATTGCCCACTACTTGCTGCAGTCGGAGGGCTGTGCATCGTAAGGAAGAGTACAGAGAATTTGCGTTAATTAATCATAGACGAAGTAGCAACTTGGGTTTCCGAAATTTGGCAAAATTGTAAAATTTATCGGTCGATTTCTAGTCTTAGAGAAAATGTGGTTTTATGCTGAAAAGTGTTGTCAAACGCTGCCCTTCCGCGACAGACTCCTTTTTTCCAGGCTAGATGCGCCCCTGGAAGCAGGTTAACTCAGGCTGGTTGTAGGACCTGCAGGTTGCGTGGCACTGCAGGCCAAGAATAGTGCAGGGCGGATTTTCTAAATGAATGCGTGCAGGGGTTACTTACAAACATGGGCATCGGAAGGGGGGGGGCAAGCCTCCCTGGATTTTGAAATCTTTTATTTTCCTATTAACGTTTTTGCAGAAAAACGCTTTTCCCTTAGTGTCGATTTGGTAAAAAGAAATTTCACCACCGTTGCTCCCTCTGAAAAAAACTTTTAGCTACCCCCTGCAAAAATAAACTTTTGCCCCCCCCCCCCGGAAAAATCTTTCAACACCCATGGTTACAAAACATAATTTAAGTGCGAATTTGCCATCGATGACCTGCACCATCTTGCAGTGAGACCATTGTTAGTTTGTACTAGAGCTTTGTCTTAAATGCCACACTTTGAGATAATCTCCGTGGCAAATGATTACGTGCGCGACCCTTCCCACCTCGGTGAACTTCAAGTATACCGTAGATAATACTATCAATAGAAACTTTAGATAATACAAAGCCAAACAAGTCAGTACGGCTTGGAATCAAAAGAGGTGTGGATTGTGAAAACTGCCGGAGCGGGTTGACNTTTCCAGATNTTTGTGGGCGGGTTTGACCTCAGTGGGCTGGGAATGGACAGAATTCATGACCCGGGCAGGCCTCTAAGCACTTGTGAAGTAGCCCACCGAATAATTAGATTATTATTCGCGAGCTAGTTGCAACGAAAAACTGCGAGGATGCACCAGGTGTGGAATAACGAGTAAAACCAAAAATGAATTAGTGACCAACCTCATAGTTACGGTATGTTCGCACGGTAAATTACTGAGCATCTAATGTGCTGTGGTAGTCTGTTTTGAACCGCTATGTTTAAGAAATATTTTGCGCACTCTTGAATTAAACTTGCAGCACTGGAAATTTGGAAACAAAGCATTCTGTTTGCCTTCCCAATTTTATGCTTAAGTTTGAGAATACAAGTTTATTGTCAACAAACCCGTGCATCTCGCGCAAGGAATAAATTAAAAAAAATCTGTTTCAACACTCATACGGTGTGAAGACGAGCAGCAACCGAATTCACGGAATATCCTGAGCTGGACCCCAGCCAGGGGTTTGACTTGGAGGACGAGTGGACTTAAAACGCAAAGAATTCTTTCAGCTATTCAGCACAACATATTGAAGCAACAAGATGTTTTTAACTGCTTTATATGTTTTCTCCTGTTTGCAGTAATGTCGGGATCAAAGTAACCAATGTACATAAACAGAATGGAAGCGGAGTTGGGGTCAAATTATTTGTAGTCGGAGTCAACAGAACAGGCTATTCTCATTTGTAGGCGTTGAAAGCCTTGAAAGGTATTGGTTTTTGCACAAGGTTGGCGAAAGGAAATTGAACAGTTCACGTGTAAAAACGTCATCTGTGCTTAGTCATGCGTAAAATATAAGCAAATAGACCAGGAAGGACATTCACACCATGTGATTGCTCTTTAAAAATTGTTGCCTAAATGCAAATACCGGCCAATGAAAGAAAAATCTCAACCGTTCAGTGCATTTTTTCCATAATTTTGCAAGTATTCTTTAGTTAAAAGACGATTTGTCCTTGGTTAATGTTATTATGTGGAATAGTTCATTTATATCAGTCTAGTGTTTGTTTCTTTTTTTATTGTAAGTAATGTTTCCAGCTGTGTGAACTGTGGAACAACATTCGGAAAGTACTTTTGTGCTATTTGTCGAATGTTTGATGATCGAGACAAAGGTCAGTTTCACTGCGCAAAGTGTGGAATATGCCGCGTCGGTGGTCAAGAGAACTTTCACCACTGCGACTTATGTGGTCTCTGCCTTCCGAAATCCATAAGTCACAAGTAAGTTTTTAATGTATGCAGTAAAGCGTTGCTTGCATCATTTCACTGAACTTGTTTGTTTGCAACAGATGCATTGAAGATAGTTCTAAACGCAACTGTCCGGTTTGTCTGGAGGACATCCATTCATCCAGAGATACAGCGCACATTCCAGACTGCGGACATTTGATACACAGCGCATGTTTCAAGGAATTGTTGAAAAGAGGAAATTATCAGTGTCCTACCTGTGGCGTTTCCATGGTGTGTATGGAGGATCAATGGAAAATGGTTGGTAGTTCCAAATGTCGAATATTAGCGCTGTGGTTCTTAGTGTTAAACTTGGTAATTTTTTAGTCGCGTACTGTAATTGGTTCGTAAGCTTTCCGTCTAGGGTTTTTAAATAATTCTCTTTGGCTACCTATAGTTTTTCTGAACTGCGCGGCCGAGCAGTTACTAATAAAATACTGACTTCTGATAGCCGCGCAGCGATTGTTCATGACTCGCCGCCTGGCTTGATTAACTTGAACACCGACCTAATTTTTTTGCTTGCACTTCTAACAAATGAATAAGAATACCGGTGGTTGTGTTTTGCTTCGCGACCTTGTCTGCGGATAACATAGTGATTTTTGGTGCAGATTATTTTGCAAAAATCGATGTGATTTGATCGATTCTTTAGCAGTTGTACGAACAGGATTATTTGCATTCTGTTTCGAAACTCGTCTGACAGTGCAAAACTATAAAAGCGAATTTGAGGTCTGCGCAACAGCTGGAGTCTGCAGCTTTTTAATTCAAGTAGCAGCAAACAGTGACTTGGAGGTCCAGTGTAAACTATTTACTGTCACTAGAATGAGCGCATTTGAAAATTAGCTACACTACGTTTTAACCTCCGTAGTAGGAGTAGCAGCTGTACCAACAGCATGGCAGAGAGTATCACATGGGTATAACCTGTAGTTGGAAGCCGCGGTTGAGCCCATCATTTGTTTAAGCTTCCTCAACCCGCGTTGGGTTCTGTTCGCGTCAAAGCTTCGTGCTTCACAATTTTTTTCACTACAAATTCGACAAGACTTTGGTTGACCGGAAACTACAAATTTTTGTAAAATATTCGAGGAAAAACGAAATAGCGGGGAGTTTCGAGAAAATAGATAACACTTTTGCGAACTGCTTCACGATGTCGCTGCTGAAAAACTGTGTCACTCAAGATTTAAATTTAAAATTCGTCGATTTTATAGCAGCGCAATGGAATGTTTCTTAGTATTTCTCTCTTTTCTGATATTTTGCGTCAAAAACCTGAAGTTTACTTTCTCCGTGGGGTAGCCTTCCTGCTGGAGCCTTCGCTCCATGCAAAAACAAAGATTTCTCACGGATTCCTCGTATATAAATGCTTCCTGGTGATTGGACTATTTGGAGACATTTGTCCAAACTGCGGTAAAATTTTGCATGCATACTTGCAGTCTATGATTAGTCTAAGAACAACCCGTTGACTATAAGTCGAATTCTTGCTTAGACATCAGAGTTCTCAAAAGAAATTTCGTTGCTGTTGTGTGCGTTGGATTTCCAAGAATGGCGCACTCATGTATCACGCAGGATATTCATTGCAACGGCGTATAAAGCATATCTTCCTCTAATTGATTTATGTGACGGAGATTTGGATGTGCGTAGTGGCTAAGTTGTGACTAACTCTAAATCCGTTGTGTGTATTAGCATACACGATGCTGAGAGAGGAGACTGCATAAGTTTAGCACAGTGGTTCTTAACCTGTGGTAAATTTACTCCTGGGAATAAATTTCATCTTCCAAAGGGATAAATTTACTGAACCATAAATTGTAGCAAATGTAAATTTATAAATCCTTCTAAACTGTATGAGATTGTTAATTTTGTATTTTTAATAAATGACCACCATTGAGTGTATTGGGGTAAATCTGGTAATCTTGTTTGATGAAAGGGTAAGATATGTAAAAAAGGTAAAGAACCACTGGTTTAGCATATCAAACAAATGGTTTGTGGTTTAATCCTTTTCCCGTTGTAATCGTTCTGAAAAAGTTAAAACAAAGACTTTGTGAATGTGAGGTAAACATTGCAAACTTGACTGTGATCTTACTGTACTAAGACATAGTTATTGAACTTAATACATTTTTCGTAAACATTTGTACACCTTTTGTTTTACAAATTTTGATTGTAGTTCTTTTTCACGGACTTTTTACTGACCAGTTCTTGTGTTGCATCAGCTGGACGAAGAAATTCTCCACACACCAATGCCTACAGAATATGAAAACGAAAAAATGTGGATTCTTTGTAAAGACTGTCATGCAGTGAGTAAAATAAACGTGTATTTGATGTCTAAATGTTTTCCTAAATTTCGTGTTTTGTGCCCGGAAATTGAAAGCATGCCTGTCAACGTTTCACCCATAGCGTTGCTTGCAGATTGTAGGACTGAGCATGCGTGGTGTTACGTGAAATCAATTTCCTGNTTAAAAAAAATTGCCAATAGATTCACTTGTTTGTCACCTTTGTTGAGACTAGTCACTTGTGCNTGAAAAGTAGGCATGAGGGAAGAGAAACACAGGAATCCAGTTTTTAACAACTGTTTGCGTGTTGGCAGATATAACAGATTTTCTATCCTCTCTTTCGTTTTCCTGCTTTAAGTGTGCCTGTAGCGAAATGTCGGTATTATAAAACGCATCTGTTCTGCTTGTAGTTGTCTGTTTGGATAAGTTTATACTTTGCATTTAAAATTCAGAAAAATATTGGTCTGGAGCCATTTAAGCCTATATTGCAAGCATTGCTTAAACCTTTCAGCAGTGGGCCTTCAGCGATGAGTTGCAAGTCGTTTACCACCGCGCAAAAGTTTTTATGTCTACTAGTTACAGTATGATCTTCACTCTCGTTTTTTCAGAGCTGCGTTAACATGTACTTACAAGGTACATCTTAAAACGTTTATGTTAAAATTTATGCAAGCTGTATAAAAAGAAGTATGTATTAACGTGTGATTAACAAGCTTGCTAGCATGTGTGCAGGCATTTGGCTTTTCAGTTTACTTTTTGCACTTGGACGCAGCTGAACAACAACCTGTTTCTTGTTGTCGTCGACAAATGTGTACACTGTAGTACACCATCTATTAACGATTAATTTTGTTCTCTTCTCACCGTATGGATTAACCTAATTGAGCAGCTACAGTGTTCTTCGAACGTAAGCAACGCCTAGGTTTGGAATGCGTTCAACCTAATCTCAAGAACTAAGCTATAAACGGATTCGGGCATCAACTTTTTTCATTTAACTTAATCGGATCCGATCTACCTCATGTGAGAAATTCTGTTTCACAGATTAATATAACTGAATATTTTTTTGGTTTTATGGACTTTGCATGGCCTGTTTAGAACTAGTGGAGCAGTGTCTTGCGGTCAAAAACGATGGTTTGGCTTTTTTGTCTCGTAGTTTTCCTTATCGCTTACCGTTGTGTCAAAAAAAACGCAAAGCAACTAGCAACGGGTGGATACTTCTTGCCGCAAAACTTTGTTCGCATCAAACATAAATGTCAGTTGTGGTGATAAAGCAACATTTGGTCAAGAGAAACAGAATGAAAAGCTAGATTTGGCACCCAAAGACTTAACGAGGCCGTCTTATAGAGGAACAGTGTATTTTCATTGACAATGCTTCAACGGAATTATCACAAGTGTTAAAAATCGCAGCAATCAAAAAAAAATCCTGAAGTTATGGCAGCTTGTTTCAAGAACCTTCCTGTGTTATCTGAAATCATATATTTCAAAGCTGATGTAGGTTGGTGAAAGTAGCAGTAGTTGCAGCTAAGGCCACTTTTTTGCGTTGCTGGCCTGATGTTTGATGAACGAAACTTTTTTCTTTTCCAGTGGTGTTCCCAAGAGACGTCTTGGCGTTTTACGCAATGTAAATCGAATCAATGGTCTGATCTAAAGTATTCAAACATATGTCTGTAAGCTTCGTGAACCGATGTAATTTACCGAAACCAAAAACACGGAAATACCGCCTGACAAAGTGCTGCTTTGAGTCGTTGTTGATTCATGAAAATGAACTAGAACTTAACCTTGATGGGTCGTTAACTCTTTACAGTAAAGGAATACGTATAAACCTTCATTAGGTCGCACCTTGAGAGCCTTTTTAGGTGTCTTTGCGCATCTTCCCATTTCTGGTTTTGTTTGGTTTTATGACTTCCTGAAAATGACTGAGGACCAAGTCGAAAATGTCAGAATAAAATAACATGAATTCTTATATAGTGTTGTACCTCATTACAAAATTCGACTTATTGTATCCTGGGTCTTGCTAGATAAACGCTGCTATTGGTTTATTAATTCTTGTGATCTTACTTTCTCGCTGTTCTCCGTCTCATTGGAGGCCGAAGCTAGTTTCGTTATTGTCGTTTTTGCAGGTCGGGCAAGTAGCGTTTCACGTACTGGGCCTGAAGTGCAATAAATGTGGCTCGTATAACACGTGTGGCGCAAACCCACCGATGCAAGCTGAAGATGACTAAAGACCTGAAACACAACCTGTATCTTGAGTGGGTGGAAGCGCGGCGTCGTCTGAGAGGCGAAACAAACCATACACTGCGCCACCAGTAGAGTTCTTTGAGGGTTGAAAGCTGGTTCCCCCAAAAGGCACTAAATGTTAGGCATTCTTGTTAGTAATTCCTTTCCTGTGTTGTTGTCTTTTTTCACCTGCTTGGTTTTCTCAGACAACAGTTTTTAAAACTTTGCACCGATGTTAAATGAATTGACTGTGAAATTAGGACTATTTTGCCTGCATAAAATGTTGCTATTCGCGTTGGTGCTATATCCTGATTTGGTATGCAAAGCCTCAATTTGATTCGTCTTAAAGGTAATACCCCTTGTTCTGGTTGCAAGCGTTGTTAATATTCGTTGTTATTGCGGATTTTTGTGTCATTGCAATCGTTTGAGCTTTTACAACGATTGTCGAGCCAAACTCAGAATCATGATGTTCATGTTTTTTGGATACGAGAGCTGTCAATTGATGTTGCTTGTACACACAGGGTAAAATGTCGTACAGAAGCAGTTAAACAATCTTTCGCGGTCTCCAGACATTTGCTCAGTGCTAAAAATCATTTTATCAAAGTGAAAACTTCTGAAAATAGCAGAATCAATGATACCACACCAAACTCTGTTTCAACATCAACTTGGCTATGTGTAACATCTGAAATGAAATGTTATTCACACGAAACGTGACAAACCTCACTTTTATTTTTGAAACCTCTCCAAATACAAAACATGAAGAGAAAAATGGGGGGACCTGGCATATTATATCCCCAGTGATGGTCTTAGCAATTTAGGGGCCCTGTGGAAAATATTTTAGGGGCCCTCTGGGTTCGCGTAATTGTGTTTTGGTGATGTCACCATGTTCACTCAACCGTTGTACGACCTTAGGCAAATTATGGAAATAATATATTTTGGGGTCGATATGAAATGATATGGTAATTCAGTTTTACATAGGGAATCTGTACACTGTGCCTATAGGTAATCCCATGATATAATTTCCATTTTTCTTAAATCTTGATTATTCCCTGGCAGTTGTGTAACCATGAAATCTGTATGTATCACAAATATTGTTGGGGACATTTCCCCCGTCCCCCCTGAAACTCATTTCATCCCTTCTTTGGTGATACATTTGTCCTTCCCATATGTGCACCATAATCCACTAAGCAATTACACACAACATGCAGCAAAATATAACATCCCAAAATACTTCAGCACAGAGAGAAATTGTGAAAACTTCGTCTTTTATGTGGCCCGCGAAACTTAAATTTTAAGCCTCAGACTGCTTACTTTTTTGGAACGGTAGTGGTTCATACCTGTTTACAAAGACGAACGACTTTGCCGTGTTATAATTTTGCTATTGACCTAACGTCTCTCTTTAAAAAAATTATTCAGTTTTAAGGCTCCTTTCACTGCAACATAACCATTATTAAGTCACGGAGACGCTGGTTACGCATTAGCGTATGTGGTTACAGGGTTGCCAGGTTGGCCGTTTTGGGGCCAAATTTCAGAAAACTGGCCTCTTGCTAGAATTATGTCTGACCACGCTGGATCCTGTTTGATTAACCATATTTTTTCACTTTTTTGCCTAATTGATTGCAGATTTTCACCAAATTCCTATCTTTTGAAGGTTTTCGATGACAAAGATTTGTTAGGATCCTTAGAGATTTAAGTTCATCTGAATACCTGTTGCTTTTTGCACCTGTAGAGGTAGCAGTAAGAACTGTTGCCTTAACTGTTATTCAGGTGGTGCACATGTTTGTTGATTTTGTTCATGTTGTTGTTGATCGCTTTAGCACTTACCGAGGATGATAGTTACCAACATTCATTTCTGAATCACTGCAGTGAAAAGCCAGTAGTTGTATGGTAAAAGAAAACATTAATGGTTGAAGAAAGTAAAAGCCTCCCCAAAAATATTTAAACATTCAGTTCTGACTCAGAATGAAACAGAGCAAATGATGCAACATTGCTTTAGCAAGTATTGAGGTATGCAGCAGACATGCAAAACTACCCAAGCACATTGGTGTTTACATCATAATGCTGTACAACAAAACCAGTTTCTCAGATAGCTGTTTGAACAATGATGTTACCCTAGGGCGAAGTTAAGCTTTGTAAGAACTTGGTGTTCTTGTACTTTCACCATCCAAAACTACAGATAAACATGCCTTCTATCTACATTATATCAGTTGAGAAATAACAAGGCAAACGTACTTTTGTGATGAGACTGCTGGAATGAATGAAATACAGTATGTAGTATTGACTCACACATTTTAATCAAATTTCACTTGGATTGATCTAAAAAGGCTACAACCACTTCAGTTATGGCAGTAAATGCTTAAGTAAGTTAATATCACAAAACTACTGTACAAATCTTTGGTATGTGCTTGTTAAATAGACATTCTAATTGCTTTGTGTGCATGGTATTTTGCTTAAGGATATGTAAACTGCCTAATTAGTAGGTTTATAAGCAAGAATGGCAGACCACCAGGTAAATCTTGCATCTATTAACAAAATGATTCGTAAAAGCAAGGGGTCTACATTCTTAATTTGAAACCTCTTAAATTTTCATTGTGGGCCACATACCTTTTTGTTGGATGAAAAATATTGGACGCTTCATCCATGACCAAATAATAAAAGCCTTGCTAAAGCTTAGATTAGGGGACCTCAACATTCTTGTTGGGGGCCCCTTGCCTATTAATTATACAGTAGTCTATTTGTGTTACATCATTTTAGTGTTGCTTTTCATCTTAGGTTGAAAACCCAAATGTGTTAAAACACACTAACAATCATAAGATTATACAGCGAACCAAACTAGGTTTTGTAGTAGATACAGTAATATGTAATCATGCTAAAAGTACAGTCATAAACCAAAGCCCCCATTTTGCACACTAAGACCACTACTGCATATCCCCACCATCTGGAAAAGTGGGGGACACGTCCCCCCGTGTCCACACCTAATTGCGCCCATGTTCACGCCAGTACTGCTGCACTCGCAGTGGCGTAACCGACGGAGGTCAGAGATGCGAACCACCTCCGCCCCCTGGCAAGCTAAACGTAAAAACCGGGTCCCCACTTAGCTGATATTTAAGTTTTACTATTCTTTTGATTTTCAGAAGGTTGTCCTTTTTTGCGATTTTCGGAGCGTTTTCCGGTGATTTGGTGTTTTAGTATGGACATCCATATGCGGATTCACTATCATTTCTCACATTTTTTTCTGAATGTTAGCCCCTTCAGCTAAGTTTTCACCCCCTGGCTCAAACGTCTAGTCACACCACTGCATTAGTGGCGTGTCAATGGCAGTACCTACCGGCATTAACACCGAGTACGAGGCTGGACAGGTGTTTTTCAAGCCTTCTATCGATATACCCCCGCCTGGAATCAAAACAGCCTACCGGCCTTCGTGGCACGTGTTCAAAACATTGCACAACTTAGCCGGCGATATTTTTATTTTCTCCAAAA
>JGI24159J19872_10013699_pt1 | contig 10532 bp, 7 predicted proteins | sample Ectturendosymbi4_FD_19872 | JGI IMG/M metagenome (IMG submission 19872)
AAAAATTGACAAAAACTCAACTGAATCTAGTGTTTCATGTTTCAATTTGGGGGGGCTTGGAGCTTTGTCTAGGGAGGCTAAGCCCCAAAAACCCCCCGTGGCGACGGGACTGCTTATAGGCCATTTAGGAGCTATTACTAAAACTGGTAGACAGTCAAACTTGTAGAAAAATCAGTTGTTGGGGGCCCTTGATACTTAACGCAACGCAGGAATATAATATAGAGTTGTATTCTTGTATCGCTTCTGAATCACGAACTTTTTCAAACGAGTATTTTATGTGAAACAAATAAATTTCATCATGGGGGGCCCCCTTGCAGCGGGGGGCCCGGGGCAATTGCCCCCGTTGCTCCTCCCTAATCCGGCCCTGCATGCTAAGCAAATCAAAGAAGATCTTGAAGATGTTGAATAGCAAGCACAAGCGACTTTACCAACTGGCAACCGCAGAACTCTTCCCTTACGAGACACGGAAACAGCAAAAAAATGACAAAAGCGCCTTTGAGTCTGATGCCTTAGATTCGTGTTTTTTAGTTTATGCAACCACACGAAGCCTTATTTCTTAGCTTGATGGTAACTAATTGCTCAGGCGAAAAGTCCTTTTCAAGATTCAATAGAATTAAAAATGAATTAAAGGGCCGCAATATTCCAGGAGAGGTGGTTAACACTAAGCATTCGGTACATTAAATGTGACAAACTTAGGCAAAAAAATTGTGATGAATTCTTAGATAATTTTGTTATGAAGAAGGCAGGACAAAACCTTTTTAACTGTTCACTGTTCAGCCTTACTTGATTTGATGAGTGTAACTTTTTATTTCTTTATACGTATTTCAATAATGACAGCATAAACGAAATTTAAACCAGTCCAGTCGCCACGGTAGGCATTGGTGAGCTCAGCCCTTCCAAATTTAAATATGAAACACTACAAATCAGTATAGATTTTATCAAACTTTCAGAATGTCAAGTCCCCTTGCGAAAATTTAAGCCCCCTATTCAAGACTTTATGGCGACTGTTCTGACTTTTAACTCCACATCTTTTCCTTACCAGTCTGAAAAAGTAAGAAATACGCGAATAGTGAACAATTGAAAGCTATAGAAGGTTTTCTATAGGCTTTAGAGGAATCAGCCGATTGGGCTCTGCTTTCTTCTTTTTGCGATGTTTCAAACTCGCGCATACCTGTATTCAAGTGACTTCACTCCACAGGTGTAATTAGCAAGGAATCAATAACAAATTTTTGTCCCCCTGGTTACGCGGTTAGCAACAGTGACTGATCGCCATGTGGCAGGGACCACGTAAACATTGAATATGGCCCATATCTGAATTGTTGTCACTCAAGATAAAACTCAATTCGCATCAAAACGAAACTCTGCGATAAACAGATACTTAGTAGCCCGTACGGCCCCCCGTCAGTTACGCCACTCTTTTCACTTCAACCCTGGAAATTGGGATTAAGAACCAAGTATTTCTGGAAAAACTTAAAAACGACTTTTCCTGGAAAACGAGTTTTAGACTAAATTGCTCGTAAATGTACGTATGCGAAAAGTTATTGATTTACGCAATATGGTCCTGTGAAGGCAAATCGATATTGCATCCCCCGAACCAAATTAGCCTATGTCCACTACTGCTGAAGCTTTTGGTAACAAGCAATAAATGTTGCCTATGTGTAACCAAACAAAGTTTTTTTTTGAATTTGAAACTAGTCCCCAGGCACTTTGACTCACACAAACGTTTTTACAGAGAGCTACTTGAGCAAAAATATCCTGAAAATCATATCTTCGTTAAAAAAAGAAAACAGCGTTGAAAGTATTTCCCATAGTTATTAGCTCGATTCAATAAAAGTGCAAGTTCCAATACAGTTTGTTGTTTGAAAATGAACTATGTGGCGATATTTTTCAGAAAAAATCTGTTTTGATAATTTGCTATGACAAACTGTGTGAAACGATGTCAGAAATGGACCCATCTACAAGCGCTTCGAACCAATCAGTTACTTCACAAAATCTCGACACAGGTAAGTTTAGTACTATCAGGAAAATCAGTGTGATTTTGTTTCAAATTTTCATTTTCAAACATGTATTTAACATGGGGTATTTGCCTCGTAACTTTTATTGCTGCAATAGGCAAGATACTGGAAAGCAATTTAAAGCTGAGATAAAACATGATTTCACAAACGCAACACGTTGAAATACGTAAAATAAAAATGCGGCAAAACCTGCATGTCAAAACGTGGATTGCATCACAAGAGTGTTTTGGATTAAATTCTAACCTGTAATCGTCTTTGAATTGCACGAAATCAAATGCAGGCTAAGGCTCCTTCATTGCTTGGACTGTGGCAGCGACAGCGCAAGTCACAGATTCCTTGTTGACTGTTTTCAATGCAAAGTGGTCAGCCCTAGCGTGTACCTCATAGCAATATATAACAGCAGGCATAAAACTTGCTTTTCAGAATATTCCCAATAAAGTCATTCATTAAATTTTCCTCTGACTTATCCTCAAAAGCTGTCTTTTAAGCCGTGCGTTAATTTAGGACTATCTTGTCATAAACGAAACACGGTTCTGTTTAGTTTATCCAGGCATGCCTAAACTAACACAGATTTGCTTAACTGCATTTTGGCTTTTTGTTGGTATGACTATTACCATCAAATCAAAAACGTTTTTTAGCAATTTTCGTGGTGTTCATTTTCTAGAAGTTTGGCAGTCAGTGGGAAAGACTATTAACATCATGCATAAATAAAAATATATTTAAACCAGTTTTTGGAAATGAGGGTATGGTTATTAACAACGATTTTCTACGACATTTCAACCTATTAAAAATGCAAAGCTTAAAAAATAGTTTTCAAACACCTGAGCTGTCATGCATATGTTTTATGGCTATGGCTGACCGAACATGGATTGCATGTGAGAATTACCAAAGCAAGAATCACCATCGAGAAAGAGTCCAAGGCTGCTAGTCATGAACACTAGAGCTCAGGTACAGTTGATGGAGCGTTCCTTCGGGTAATAGTGATGAGCTACGAACATCTCAGGCTCCCAGCACAGCAGCAGCGAATGTTCCTGGTCTGATTCCCAACTTCAGTCAAAATCTTCAAGGCGGCAGTCGCCTGCATGCTGCACATGTTTGCAATGTTCTTCCACACAAGACTATGCATTTTTGGAAATTAAATTGTGGTTGAACACATGCTCAACCATCTTGCAAGTTATGAGTGAGAGAACTTAGGAAGCAGATACAGCAAATATAACGGGATATTCAGGCAAAAAACACCATAGCTGAAGGACGTTTTATCACTAGAATAAAGCAGATTTCTATTGGAAAAGGTCCTTCTTCAGGTGACCGGCTGTTTTATTCCATTCGGACTTCTGTGCGGTGGCAATTCCAGATATTACAAAGTGTGGGGGGCACTGCGGGGTCATGGAAAAAGTAGCGTACAAACATAAATGTCTATCCTGCATGGAGATTTTCCGTAGTTTAAGATTAATTTGCTATGATTAACCCATTAATCTTATCTAACCCAACATAGGCTTGTGAATATCGTTAAATGCAGTATGACCTGGCTTTATTATTCACTAGAGCAGCGTTTCGGTTTCGTTCACCCCCGTCATCGATTGCTGCATTCCCATTCACCCTATTGTGAATGTATAGCCGATATGACACTAACATTAATCATGGTACATCGAATGTTCGTTGCTAGACAAAGGTATTTGCTCTAGATTATTCACAGCATGCTTTCAGCCAAGCAACAAATCAGCTGCAATTTTCAAGCATAGTTTTATTACAGGGTCAGCTTTGTAAAATGCTTTATCTTTCATTTCATCAGCACACGCGCTATTTGAAAGAAAAAAAGAGTAGAGGATTATGGCCAGCACAATTATTTTCTACTCGGAGGGAATTGTACTATTTGCAAATGTATTCGTGTTGTTGCCTGCAAAATTACAGAGACTTGTTCAGATGAATACCATGTTTGTTTAGTAAATGATTCCCACACACCGGTTGTTATATCAACAAATAGCTGAACGTGCACTGAACAAACTGCTCGTGACCGGGTTCTTCACTTTTGGGGAAGACGAAATCCACACTTAAACATAATAGCCAAAACGGCAAATACGTAAACATAATAGCCAAAACGGCAAATAATCTAAAACTAATGTGCCATTTTTGCCCCTGATGGCAAAATAGACACTGCCCTTGAGTGCAGTGTTGCCAGATGGTTGTCACCGAAATCTACTAAATGGTGTCATGAAAAACTGGTAGATTCTACTAAAAACTTGTCACAAAATTTCAGCTAAAATCTGCAAAAATTAGTGAAATTCTGCTAAAAAATCTGCTGTTTTTGAGGCGATTCAAATCAACTCATAAAACTGCGTATGAATTTTCGTCTTGCACCTTCACTATTACTGAACCAGACGTTACTACTTCCTGGTGTAACTGAGCCACCTGGTAAAATCATGTGTGCTGTGGGATAAAAACATATTCTCCCACTGTAGTCTTTCAGCCCAATGCGCTCACAAAGCACTTTAGCTGAAGCAAATCATTTAGGCTTCTCCAGGTCACTTAGTATGATGCAGTTATCTGCCTGAATCAGTTTGGTTGCGTCATAACAGAAACAGCAAATTATTAAAGGCAGCTAGTTGTGCCTGGTAATGGTGTTGCCCAATATGTAGCATCAGTAAGAGGGTACAAAACTTTTTGATGAAGAAAGTGTAAAGGTTTTCATCTCCAAGTATTGTTGGAACAAATTTTCGGTCAGGAATTTCTTACCTGCAAAACCTGCCAAACGGTTTTCCAAATCCTTTTAGAAAATAATCTAACTGCTAGATTGAAAAATGTACAGCTAAAAGTGAGAAAAACCTGCTAGATTTAGCAGCAAACCAGCTAAAATGGCAACAGTGCTTGAATGAACTGGAATCAAGTGGTAATTTCAACAGATTTTATCAAAATTAGGCCAACCAAAATAATCAAACAAGTTTTGGGAAAAATTAGAAACATTTGATTAAATTAGGAGCATTTGAGTACGGTCCAGCAGCTTCAATCAAATCTGGGCAAATGAGAAAAGCTTCATTCAAATTTGGGTGAAAAAAAATATTTAGATAAATTGGAAACAATTGGGTGAAATCCATCAGTCAAATCAAAGTTTGGCAATTTGCAACAGCTTCATTCAATTTTGGGCAACTTCAAACAGTCTTGTTCAAAGCTGGGCTATATGGAATTTTGAAAGTGATTTCTGCTTTGTGAAAATTGAATTTTTAAATTGATTGATTTCCAAATGATTTTGCTCTATTGAAATTTTAGTACATTTCGAAATGTCTGCGTGAACTACAAGAGCTTTATTCAAATTTGGATAACATCAGAATCATTTGGGCAAATTTTTGATAATAGCAATGAAATTTAAGCAATATAAGAAAGCTTCATTCAAATTTGGGTGAAGTTGGAAATGTTTCCATAAATTGGAGCAAATTTGGGTAAATTCCAACAGACTAAATCAAGTCTGGCCAAATGGCAATAGCTCCATTAAATTTGGGCAAAGTGGAACATCTTCATTCAGTTTTGGGTGACTTCGATTAGCTTTATTCATTTTTGGGGAACTTCAAACTACTTCATTCCAATTGGGTAATATACGAGCGCTTCTGTTGAATTTGCATACAATTAGAAATATTTGGGCAAATTCCAACAACGCCAAACATTTTGGTACTTGAAACAGCTTCATTAAAACTTGGGAACAGTTGGAAACATCTGGACAAATTGGAAGAGTTTTTTTCAGATTTGCATATGTTATAAATATTTGGAAAAATTGCAACAGCTTAAATCAACTTTGGGACAACTGAAGCAAACTCATTCAAATTTGGGCAGAGTTAGAAACATTTTAAATTAGAAACATGTAGTGGTAGCAACCCACCATTCTAACTAACCCTAATTTTTGTAAACCTCAAATTGCTGATGCTGTAAAGTATACAACTAAAATGTAGCTGTAGCTGCAACATGTTTTGTGGCGGTAATGTGTTGTAGCTGTGATACGTTACTGTGAAGTTTTCGTGTTTCAACTAGCTTGATGTTGTGAAATTTGCAAGTGTGAATCTGTTGCCGCGAAGTATTCATGAACAGAATTAAATACGTAACTGCAGCTGTAATATGTTGTGTGGTAGTAATGTAGCTTAGACTTGGAAGTGACAACTCATGTCCTACGATAGGACTCAAGTAAAAAGTTAAATGACGATCACATTCCCAAGCGAAGCTTGTACATTTACATGTATTGCACGTGAATAACTTATTTATTGCTGAAGCAACAATTCAAAAACAAAACGTAAATGAAAGGCATTTGCCAGGACACTACACCGATTTTACAGTGAGTAGCTCTGCTGGCGATCGTGAAAAACAATCTCATAATCGCATGATAGATTCACACTAGTATTAAAACATATTGCCCTAAAATACATCTAACGCCACTTATGAAGGTTGATTTTGAATCAAGTGTTTAATACCGCTTCACATTTTACAACAGTGCATTGCTGATTTGAAGAAAAAACATCAATCACACAAGACCAGGTTATTAAAGAACGTTGTGACACTGTTCAACAGAAGTGGAAGCAAGCGTGCCGAACCTAACAAATTTACCATCAATACCTCAAAAGTCAAGCTCTAGCCTACCCATTAAGTCATTTTTCAATTCATTATTTGCTATTACGAACCCCCCGAACAAGCTCAAAGCCACTCTAATGCTGTTGATCTGGTGATGGATCTGCTTCTATCCATCCAGGCCTGAAAACATAGATGAAAATCAGCCTATCACCAATTCAAAACCACGAACCTTTGCCAACACCACAGTAACCAGTAAAAAAGTCAACGTTTTCACCAGAAGGTTGCTTTTCTGCTCAAATTTATATGATGCAAGCGGTATGATCTAACAACCAATAAACTAAGCATTTTTCTGTCGGTTGCATATTTCGCTAATCATACAAAAATTGTCTTTCGTGGCCACCGTGTATTGTCTACAAGTTTGCAATTGCAACAAAAGGATCCTTTTGAGGCTGTCGTTAGGCAATAAAGAAATAAACATGTAAAAAACAGACCAATTTCGTAAAGCCCAGAAACAAACCGAGAACTGTGTTAAGGAAATTTCCAATTGCAACAAAAGGATCCTTTTGAGGCTGTCATCAGGCAATAAAGAAATAAACATGTAAAAAACAGACGAATTTCGTACAGCCCAGCAACAAGTCGAGAACTGTGCAAAGCGACTGCGTTTGTGATAACGTAACGTAAAGCTGAGAATTCTCACGCGGCAAAGAAATAACAAAACAGTGGTACTGTTCGGTAGCGTAGCCAGCCCAAAATGTTTTTGGGGAAAACAATTTGGGGGGGCAAAATGTATGATTTTAGGAGAATAACACTGTTTTGTTTGGTATACCGCCTCTCACAGCGCAAAATGACTATATGTTCTAAAAATTTTGGGGGGCGGCATGGTCACAAAATTTTTCGCCCCTCTGGAAAATGTGCTGGAGATAGTTTAAAAAATTTGAGCCCCTACCAGAAAACTCTTTGCCCTCCCTGGTATCCCAAGCTAATTACGGGCCTGGCCGTCGCCCCCCCAACTCTGCACGCTATTCTGTATGTATTGTAACAATATATGCCAATAACCAAGTGAATGAATGCTTAGTTTTATTGCTGGGGTTGGTTGAAATTTCACTGTTGCAAATAAGCAACCGGCAGGACTGAGATTTTTCTGTATGCGTGCAGGCAAGTTATATCTTTGTAAGCGGTACTCCCTAAAGTAGCACATGTGTGGCTCCAATTTTTTTGTGGTCTTGCGACCAATTTTTATATGTCACGAGTGAGATCTCGTCCATAGCGCCTTTCACTTCCAGTAAGGCATATAGCAAAGCTGAGCGGACTGTGATATTTTACAATCCAGATTCAGTCCTGAATTTTTAAAACTCAATTCAAGCCCAACCATAGCCCAAAACGTTTAAGAAATGTAAAGTCCATGTCCAAATACAGTCCAAAAAGTTAACAAAATACAGCTTTCCAACAAAAAAATTCCGCAGTTCTTTTCCATGATCTCAGTCCAAATACGGTCCTGATCCTACATTTCTGAAACGATTTATTGTCCGGATCCAAACCAAATCCAACAAGATTCGTTATAATCCCGATCCAGTCCGATCCAAGTTCAATCCAATGCTTGTCTCTGGTGCATAGCAGAGATGAGCGGACTGTCACATGTTACAATTTAGATCCAAACCTCAATTTTCAAAACTTAGTCCATGTGTAACCGCAGTCCAAAACTTAAAAAAATGTACAACCAAGTGAAAATGTGGTCCAAAAAACTAACAAAATGAAGCAATTTTACAACAAAAATGCTGCATCATTTTCCATTAGCTCAATCCATATCCGGTCCTTCCAGATCCCAAATTTTATGAAGCGATTTACAGATCGGAACCAATCCAAAACGAAAAGATTCGTTACAGTTCGGATCCAGTCCAACCCAAGTCCAGTCCAATGCTCATCTGCAAATATTTCACTATCCCATTTGCCTGTTGGATATCCAGCAGGATAGTTGTTTTTCAACCGGATGTGGATATCCAAAAACTACTTTTAAGCAGGAACCGGAAACGGATAAAGATATCCGATCTGAAACGTTTCACCGATATTTTGAAGATTCAGGCTGTAAAATAAATTTAGTCACTTTTGATCACTTGGAAAAGTTGCACATTGCACAATCATTTATTATATTAGAAAGCATCATTTCAACTTTTTGTGCCATCTATGCTAGAGATGTCACGGGATCATATTCTTGTGAGCCGGACCGGTCGGTCCGTCCCATTCCCATCGCAACAAAGCAGTAACCCAGTGTTTTTCAACCGGGGTTCCGCGGAAATCAGGGTTCCACGAGTGGCTGCCTCGGTTTCCGCCAAAACAGACCGAAAATACCTGGGACGAAATTCGCAACCACGATTATCCAGCATACAGACGTGCGGATGGTTGTCACGGGAAAAAGTTGTGTGTCGTTTCTACGAACTAAGGGAAGAGATCCTAGCTTTTTGTTTGCAAGGCAACCTTAACGACTTTGTAGAAGTTCTGAGCAATGAATCTCGGTGTTCCAAGTTAGCCTATCTGGCCGATATACTTAATGAACTGAAGTTCTTGAACAGTTAGATGCAAAGTAAGAACGAAAATATCTTGACGTCGACAAATCAAATCAGCGCTTTTCAGAGAAAATTAACACTTTAGAAGAAACGCGCAGCTGCGTGGAACGTGGAAATGTTTCCTGCTGTTGTTATAAGAAATTATCATGACATTTTGCCATTGATCTTGAGTCACTTGGATGCTCTGTTGACAAGTCTCAGGAAGTATTGTCCGTCGATATCTATTGACCAGTACGACGAGATTCGAAACCCGTTTGTAGAATCTGAGCCGTCCGCAGGATAGTTTACTTCGACAGAGGAGGAACAGCTTGTTGCAAGAGACAGAACACTGATGTTAAAGCGCTCAGAGCTAAATGTCGATGCATGCTGGATGTTAGTTGAGCAGGAGTACCCGGCAATTGCCCAGAAGGCTCTGCGACGTTTGATCCAGTTTTCAAGTTCTTACTAGTGTGACTGTGGATTTTCAACCATGACAATAATCAAGTACAAGACGAGAGAAAAACTGCTGTCTGTCGAAGAACTTCGGGTGTGTCTGTCTAAAACACGGCCCAAAATTCAAGCGCTTTGCACACACCGTCATGCACAAGTTTCGCACTGAGCTTTTGAACTATTGTAGTGTATTGATAATGTAATAATATAAAAAGTATATTCAAGTCGACCTACAACTCTTGGATCACCCGTGATATCTGTTCCCGGTACAAATATTACGGGTGACACCAACTCTTATTGCTGGTTTAGCATAAATTTCAATATTTTGTAAAATGTACGTGATTTTTAATCGTTAATATCAATTAATGATCCCTGTGAGCAATCACGAATTATGATTTCATGATAAAACATAGATGTGACATTTCTACCCATCTGGTTTATTACAGAAAATAGGATAGACACTTTGATCATTGCAAAGGATTCCATGAGCAACGCAAACATTCGCGGAAGGTTCCGCTGCAGCAAAAAGATTGAAAAACGCTGCCGTAACCTCACCGTAACCTCTCCAAAATTTGGACCCGTACCCGGCCCATAAAGAAGGCAGTGTCTAATTTGCCTCATGAGGCAAAAGCAGTGCTGGAACTATTTTGCCATTATACTTACACATAAGATAGATAGATAGATTTATTTGGCGGTACTGAATTAATTGCGCTAGATATACTCGTTAAAACAGAAAAAAACGCCGCGGCACCGAAAAAACACAAAGGTTATCTAGTCAGGTGCCCTGTAAATTACGTGAGATTGATGTTTCCATGGTGAAGGTTGTGTCGATCGCTAGACGTGCTGTCGCAGTCCGATGTATAGGTTGCGGAATTAATTGCCAATTGCAAAGAGGTTGCTCTTGTCGGGCACAAATGGCCATGACGTTTAATTGTCATGGACGGCAAGGTTCCAGACGAAGAGGAAAAGAAAAACCCGA
>JGI24159J19872_10013700_pt1 | contig 10531 bp, 9 predicted proteins | sample Ectturendosymbi4_FD_19872 | JGI IMG/M metagenome (IMG submission 19872)
CTGACTTCACATCACCCAATCACAACAATCGTTTAGAGGCTGCGCGGTGCTGTCGTCCACCAAGAAACGTTTTGCCTTGCACGGTATTCATCTGAAAACCGATGACAGCAAATGCTGCATCGTCAACCATCTCCTTCGAGACAAAATTGAACTGAACTTTGCGGCATGAGCGGTACCGCTCTTTCCCGCACAACTTTTCTCCCATATCCAAAAGATCACTCCGGCCTCCGCCCCTACTCCCACCTGTGCTAAGCCTTGGGGACACAAAGCAACGCATTAATCGACATTTGCGAACAGATACAAAGCCCGGTTGCGCCGAAGAAACTTGTATTTGACGTACAGCCTCTCGGCCGGCCGCGATGGACATTTCTGGCGTTTCCATTGTCCGGGACACGCGCGCAAAGAGCAGAAAAAGCCAGCGTCGCCAGCTCTTTCCGGCGTCTTGTTCACATCTTCGAAAACGTGTCCCTGGAGATTGGGTACTCACCATTAAAAATGAATATGAGTCGGACGACTGCTGTGGAAACCGTCAGGCGTAATTTGTCGGACCTGAGGCCACCAGTAGGCAGTCCCAATGCGCATCAATCTAATATTTCAACAAACCGGACTTTCATTTTTCCAGTTTCATCTGTCAACAGCAACTGCTGGGCAAACGTCATGCACCATTTGCGCGTGACTGTCAGCGAAACGTTTATCTTATTGTAAATCATAAATTCAAACATTGAAAACAATTTACAATAGAATGTTCATTAAATTCAGTTTGATTGAAAAACACGTTCCCACAAAGTGTAAACTATGCAATGTCTTATCCTTGTTTTGTACGATCAATCATTTCTGTCAAATCAGTTTGGAATAGTGTTGACTGAGCTAATCCGTATCTACGTTGGCGATGTTGTAATACTGGAAAGTGTGGTATGATTGCTTCACTGTTCGTGCTAGTGGCCAACTTCGGCAAAACAGCGACAACAAGCTGGGTGAAAATGCTGAGCAAAGCTGTATTTCGCGCAGATCAAAATTACCTCAAACAGCGCAGTAACCCTCAACCTGGGGGAAATCCAATTCCAGCTGCTCGGTAAGACAGTCTTAGGATATCATTGGAGGTTACATCAATTCAATCACAGAAATGGCTTGCAGTTAAAAGTATGCCTAAACCGACATCTTAGCAAATTGATAGGATTAGGTAGTAATCGTGGGAGAGCAAAAACCACTCCAGTCTGTTGCGACCTATACTGAAATGACCGGATTTGCAGAGTCGTGCCTTCGAATAAGTCGCATGCAAATGCTTTTCAATTTCGAAGAGTTCGGTTAATGCAACACCAGAAAACGTCTTCAGGCGAAATATCAGCTGCGCAGACAAAGCGCTTAAATTTCTGCGCTTCGGCCAGAAATGTTGTTACAAGGACCCGCCCTTCGCAGTTGCAGACATTTCGCAAATAATGTCAGAGTTGCGAGCCGTGTTCGCTTTGCCACAGCTCATTAAGCGGTTCTGAAGCCTGCGTCGAAATGCGCGTGGGCAGATGACGGAAGTTGTGTAACGCTGGTGGTCCCCCTGCCTGCAGCACAGGAACCGCAAAAGCAAGACGAGGTACATACAACCGTCCTGTACAAGTTACCTAGAATTGAAGGGCTACACACACGCGGGAAAAATCTTTCGCAACACTCTATCCACGCGACGTCGCTCGTAAGTGTGATATAATGGCCTCCGTATGACAGAACGGGGTTTTATTGCGTTCTTTTGAGTATGCCGCACCGTTGCTGAGCATGGTATCGATCACGTTTTACTGTTCCGTTGAGAATGTTGATGTAATCGCAGTGAGTAAATTTCATAGGAGGATCAAAGCATTCGCTTCTGCATTTACCACAGTCATGCGTCTGATCATTGTTACGTTTGGTTCGCTCTCGCTGTTTTGAAATCGCACCAGGTTCCGCGTTGGGAAGTCACGTGACTTTCAGCAAGGCGATCTGTTGCAAATCTGTATTCAAGCATTCTGAAGCAAAGCAGTTGAAAGCAACCCACGTCAGCTGAAAGAGCGTGAATGATGAATCTTCGCATTTTCAGTTATTTCCAAGCCTGTCAGCATTTCAGGTGACCCTCACGGCGACTTGTTGACGTGTCGTTCAAAATTTGAACCAAACTTTTTCGATTTCTTTTGAATTTTTCACACCTTCAAGAAACGATTGCTTTTGCTACCTCCTCCAACACATCCGGTTGCAGCAACGTGCGTTAATTATCGCTGCTTCACCAGCGATAAGTGCGGCTCGTCCATGCTGGTGGCTTGCTCAGAAACATAACGGAGGTCACGCGGACACTTGACGCTGTGAACGAAAAGCGATTCACCAAATTGAGGAGCGGGGTGTCGGTTCGCTGAATCTTTTCGCGAGCTTTTCGCCGAATCATCCGACGGCACCGATGCTGATGAGCCTGAATTACACAAAGTGGCGCAACGACGACTCGCTCGCTGCGATCGAGAAAACCGCTGAGCAAGGTCGACGGCGTGCAACAAGGCCCTGCAGGAAGCGTGCTAGGTCACGCGGGTTGCGCTGCCAAGATTTTGGCCGTCAAATTAACTTCGTAGCGGAGCAAGGTTTTTAAAAAGTTTGCCGGCGGACGAGAGAGCAAATGTGCCACGCCCAGCTCATTGCAGTAACCTGAGTAGGCCCGGCGTTTTCGCACGAAGGGCCTTGGTCAACAAGCGAAGGCCAGAACGTGACAAGGTCAAGAAAATATCCGAATGCACTTCATCGCACACCTCCAAGTTTCGGCTTGCACAGATTGCCATAGAAATGCCCATCGCGAGTTAAATTTCGTTTAAATTCCTGGCTTCCACCAGCCAGAAATTCTTCGCACTTCATGACCCTTTTTTTGAAGAAACGTTTCGAACCTTTCCTGTACCAGAACTTACAACTGATTAGAATGCCTGTTATCCGGCCTGGCAGTATTGAATTCACCAACATTCCTGGTTTTGAGGGTCGACGCATGATGTCCGTCAAAATTTAATCTATATTTAGCTTCTTTAGCTTCAAAATTTTTTCAGCTGGGATTGGTGGTTGCAAAGCTTTAGCTAGACATTTGGCTGACAGAAACCGTTTGTTTGAAGTCGACGGCAATGATTTGTTAAATTAAAAAGGTTTGGAAAGAATTTGGAGGTATTCTTCCTTCTTTTGTCATAGACGTCACTGAAGTGTAACTGACTTTTGAGATTACGGTAGAATAGGTACGAAGCAAAGCTCTCTTGACGCAAACTAAACAAGATTGGAAGAAAACCCTGTTTTAACCTGAACATAAATGACATTTCTGCATGCACAGTTAAGGCAAAAATTATTTGCTGGTTGCTCACATGCAAGTAACAAATTAAAAACCGAGTTTTTCAAAGTTGTTTTTGCATCGCTTTTCACGTTGCAAAGCAACGATTTATATCATTGGTTCTCAAACTTTTTGTCGCTGCGCAGTGGCGTAGCCAGCCCAAATTTTTTGGGGGGAAAAGCTTAAGGAGGTACAAAATGTTAAACTTGAGGTGAGCAACACAACTTTGTTTGGGACGCCGCTTCTCAAAGCACAAAATGACTAGATATGCTAAAACCTTTTGGGGGCCATGGATCCCTGGGCCTCCCTGACTATGCCTATGTCGCTGTGAACTCCTTCCACTGCACCCAAAACCACTGCAGACCCCTTCATTTTGTCAAAGTTTTTTCGATTATTGAGAAATTAGATTTGGTCGCTTCTCAGCGTGAGCACGTCAACCGCCCCGGCAAGAAGTTAATTTCAGGCTTCGGCCTGCCGCCAATTGCCGTCACGAAGATCAAATAAAAAAAAGGAAGTTGACTTGCAGCATGAACACGTCAGACTACAGTTGTGGTGCGATTACAGTTGTGGTGCGATTAAGCTGAATAATGGCCCAAACGGGCGAACAAAAACTAGCGGATTTTCTTGATTGGATTTTGGTTTACGGACCCCTCAAACACATTCATGAACCCCTCAGGTTACACGGACCCTAGGTTAAGAATCCCTGATTTAGATGTACGTTAGGTTTCCTCATGTTTGCTCAGACATTTTGAAAAAAAGGTTAAAAAGCTGGCATACAATTATTCTCACTTATTTTATACACATTAATTTCTATTAACTTTGCGAACATTATTAAACCAATATCACATACTTTTTTGGCTGACTGACTGTGACCAACATAAAAATTGTGTTGCAGCCGGACGGATGGCTGGTACGTTTTAGACGATGTTGTTTGTAAAGTATCGTCTCATACAACACAATAATGATTACATAAGTTTTTGACTATCTTTTAACTGCGATTGTTTTTTTACGTGAAATTCGCTGTAAATCCGATGCCGACCCCTACAAAAGAAATTGAAAAAGGGGAATAAGTTTGAAATAAATGAGAACGATCGACTTACAGCGACAATATATTTTGTGCAACACTTCCGGTCAGAAAACTGGGTTGCCGAAGACACTGTCAACAAATCTGCGAATGGCCAGTGACGCAAATGTATCAAACCAACAACAAACATTTCCCCAGAGGCAATACAATTTTGATTTAGCCGAGTTGTATCTGTGAACAGATCTCGATCACAACCCAAAGAGCCCAAAATCATTAGCTAGGAGGAATAAACCATTAGACCAACTAGAAAGCTAGGAAAAATTAAAACGTTGTCCACAGGTAAACACATTTCCCGATTTTGAGCGACGGTCGGTTGCAAGTTTCCCCTGTTTGCGGCCCTGGCCAGGCCAGATCACTCCAAACCATTCCCTTAATGGTGGAAAAATACTTTTACTGGTATAAATATTTTTGTAAACTTTGCAACTTCCAAAATTAATACAACATCGTTTTTTTCAAATTTTAGTCTTCTGGCAACAGGCACAGCCACATTCCAGTAAGAGCTCTTCTAGTTCCGGTTCACTGAGCTTCAATAAAGTGTAATATTGATGATTAGAATCTGATCTCGACTTTCTTCAGGTCTAAATATAGTTTTGAAACATTCTAGAGAAGATTATGCAAGAAAACGTAGTACCACCTTTTCACTTCAGCGAGGAGTGCGCGAACACTTCTTGCGGTGTTCACCTTACTAGACACGAGTCGAAAACAGCAAACGCATCTTGTTTGGCTGTTCTCTGTATTTATTGCTAAAAGGTTCGTCATTTCTATAAGTACATGTTTGACTGACTCGCAAAATATTGTCAAGCTTGAATGTTATAAATTACCTCAGGCTCAGCAGACATAATGGCAACTTAAGGCTTAGGTGGTGTTCAAACAAACTCTTGGTAAGCTTGATCACAAAGAAGAAATGCAATTGATTTGGAGTATGTGTTTTTGTTAGTCTCTTGTATATAATATATTGAACAGCGTGGCAAAGGTTCGTCACCTATTTCTGATACCTCCAAATCAGAAAGCAAACCATCACCTGACTGAAGGAATTGGCTTTCTCTGCTGCTGCGTTCCTTAGGTGACATTCCTGCTTACAGTTGTGAACTGAATCGAGCTCACCATAACCATCCGACTCAACTCAGAAGTCTGTCTGATCAAAGGAATGGTGGCGAGGTATTCGAAGCACTTGGCAACTTTGCAAAAGCTACATATTATTTTCGTGCTCGTTGGCATGTGAACGGCATGACCCAGCCAGCGTGCGGAGAGATAACCGGCATGCCTGAGTCGCAAGCTCAAAACTGCAGACAGTCATGGTCAAGCGTTCACTTGCTTGTATCATGCCGGACAGAACTGCTATTATTACCAATTTCACCAAGCCATTAACTAGCGCACCACAGGTACAAAAACCTGCGACGTAAACATGATGTTTTAGGGAGATCAGTTGGTCAGAAAATTGCAGCGTACGTATTAAGCCCACCTTGATAATTGCACCGATTTTGCGTTGGAGTCATTGTAGGTCACATTGTCTCGTGCCAAGCACCAAGCGACAAATTAACAGTGAGCAGTTGCACCACGGGTTAATTTCATTTTTTCTCCAAATTGACTTTGATTGTACGCCTAACGTACAGAGCTTCATTTGCTAACGTTTCAATTGTAATGTTAAACCAGGCAGATATATCGGTAGCTGAAGAAACCAACCAATTTGGCATGTGTCCGAACTCGAGCGGCGGCTAGTTTCATGGCAGCAGGTGTTGAACTTGCTCTTGTCGTAGGACGCGAAAAACTGCTCAACAACTTGGTCAATGAGTTTCGTTCAGCCAATAATTGAAGCGCCTGCACATTTGAAAACACTCTATTTCAGTCGCAACCATCTTTGGCAACTTTGATCTTCACAAGCGTTGAGGATGATTTCATCGCGCAGTAAACTTGCTTAGGTAGCAACTGCGCATACTAGATTTTGTCTTGTTTCACGCTAGTTTGCAAGTGCTAATGGAAGGCATGAGCCCAAGTTACAAGATGCCCCAGTGAGGTGGACACAGCTATAAAAAGGGCTTTACAATCGGTCACTGCCTTCGGCAGCTACAAACCAGATCAGGTGGGCTTGTATGATTTGCCAGCGCAGACGACCACATCTGAGAAGAGCGCCTGACGTTTACGAGTGGTGACCAGGCGACGGTGAGGAAATCAGGGAATCGTATGGACAGCTTGATTTACCACGATGACCAGTGAGTCAGTGTTGTTGTTTTCGGTGAAGCATTGATTTGAAACCCTAACGAACGGCCCATGTTCTGCTCGCATTGTCCCTCATCCGACCATAAGCAATAAATGCCGCTGTGTCTTCATTTTGCTTCCGGCATTTCGGATTTTCTTCCCACGCCGCCAAAAGCCTCCATTTGTTTGTTGCTTGGTTGAAACATGATCGAGTTACGGGCAGTGGAGCGTTCAATGGGGGGTGGAAATGATGCAAACGCTTCTTATTTGCTGCCGCCATTCCCATAAATTGCGGAGATTCTGACAGCGCGGTCTGGCATTCAACAATCGATGTGTCAACAAACGGTTGCCGTTAGTACATTACCAACAAGTCGTTTATCGAGATTTTCACTGGAAATCGTTCATCAGACTTTGTACGCACTAACAGCAGAAAAACGAAGGTGGAATCGTATGCTGTCTAATAGCGCGAAAGCATGAATTTACATTTGAAAAACAAAAAGCAAATTAAAGAGCAACACAAACATAGCTGCTGAGTGATTGACAAGCGTGGTCCTTTCTATCCAAACAACCGCCTCATCGCGCATAGAACATAACTTACCATACCCGTTTCACTTTTCTTTGTTGCCTACGATAATCTCTCATCTGCCAACGTTTATCACTATATGCCACGAGAGGTGTTCATCACAAAATTGGTGCCTTCTCAAAGCGGAAAGTTGTCACCGCAACATTTTGATTAGATTTCGCCACACACTTGCAAGTACCGGTAGTGAAGACGATTTCGTTTTTTTACCGGTAGACCGGTGTCAAGTGAATTTCTGACCTCTGCGAAATTTCTGACCTATTAGTGTTTGTCAGTTATTTTGCTTATGAGTGAAGGAATGAAATTTGGCGATTACCTTTTTAATGTGTGTTGTGTAAATTAAAACTTATTGGTCAGATGTCAGTTACCCACAACAAGCTTCAATACGGGAATAACTATAACCACTGAAAAATATTGGACTCATTATTTTTCTTTTTCGAACCCTAACACAAACCCTAACCCAGTGGTCTTCAACCTTTTTTGTAAAATCTCCCCCCTACAGGAAAATTGCTTGAAAAACGCCGCCTTATATTTTTTGCTTTGTCTGAAAATAGTATTTTGTTTTGAAGATAATTCAATGCTAATGAAATGTAAACGGGCAACTGGTTAGCACAAAGCAAAACGAATGCATTTGCATTTGTAGAATAAATGTTATTCATTTCCAAAAAAACAGTTGATTCCAACTAGTGCGACCTTTTGCGATGGTGTTTATCTGCAAGCTTTTTCAAAGCAGGTTGCAACTCGGTCAGTTTAAGTCGTGTGGTGTTTCCCAGTTCTTATTCATGTCAAGACAATTGCGATATTTATTGCGCATGTGCACTGTGCAGTACTTGGCAGAAACCATGCTCAGCAACACACATAATGGGAAACTTCAGTAGTATTGACAGCTTCACTTTTGCCCAAAGTTCTAGAAAACGCTAACTGCATTTGATACAAAATTGAAGCATCCGTGTGAATGAAATATAGCATGGGCTTCACCTTCATCGTCGCTTTGGATTCGATGAGACATTCCTGGATTGTGCAACCGCATTCGCTTATGCTAGTTAGCTGGCAAAAAGATATTTCACCCAGCAACCTTCTGCGCAGTGTAACTTTCGGCGTGATCTCCACAACAGAATGACTTCATTGCAAGCCTCAAACAACAGGTGGCGAAAAGAATTTTTTGGACTCCTTAGTTTAGCCAAGATTGGGTGTTTGGGCTTACTTTCCTGAATAAGCTTCTCCTTTTCTAGCTTGCTGTTCTGTTACTCTCTGTCATAAGTCATATGAATACAGTACAGCTATATCCACAGAACACCAAAACACTCGAACTGACTGAAAAACACGATAAGCACGTTTTACAACTTACAGCTAGCTGTTACTAGTTTTACTAGCCGTTACTTGCTACGTACATTGTCTCGCAATAGTCAGATTTCCAGTATTTTTACAACAGAACACACTTCTTTGTTCTACTCAAGGTAGTAACCAAAGATTATGAAACACATGATATTGAATATTCATATTTTTTGTCTACGAAGCAATGGTTTGGCAATGCTTTACCGAAGGCCATAAAGACTTGTTTCAAGGCAATTTTGCCAATAATAACACATACGGTTGGAGGGATTTGTAACAGTTCATGACGAAAATTAACTGAGCCAAACTTGACGGCAACTTGCAATCGCTATCGCCGCGTAAGTCGATGCGATGATTTAGTGGCAGTCAAGGTTACGGTTGTTGTGCCATTTTGCTTCCTTCAAAAAAGCTGAAGTCTTCCTCTTGAAAAAATGGAGTTTGACCGATTGGGTATTTTCCGATAGCTATGTCAGTGTTGGTTGCTTTCGACGAATATCAGTATAATAAAGCTAATTATTTAATGCATACTATACGAGAAACGTCCAAACCCCGTGTGCTGATGTATACAGGCTGGCGAATGCTAGTGCTTGATATCTTTTTGTGACGTTGATCATGCAACGATTGGGTTAATAAACCTAACAAACTAAGTGNAACAGTTTCTCTATTCTTTTATCTTATTTTGAACATTATACNCAACAAAATACATGCACAATAATAATTACGGCAACCACACGACAATAAAGTCAATTTGATAAGAGATTTTAGCCGTTTTNAAAGGTTATGAAACGTCTACAAACCAAAGTTCACGCTGATACCATGAGCGACTCCAAAGTTATTTGGTCAAAGAAATGTCAAAATTTATCATTAGGTCAAAATTTATCGTTACGTCAACTTTTCTTGCGGAACAGCTGTTTTCCCCTTATCAATATTTATTGAAGCTACTACAATTGATATTGATATGCTTTCTTGCAATTCTGAAATAACAATTGGTTTGTGGCGACTTTTGATGTAGCAATGTTGCTTTGCCCATTGCTAGACGATTGCATATTAGGCGTGGAAAGGCAAGAAACGTGGTCTTACAGTACTTACTTGGTTTCGTAAATGCCCTATCCATTATGCATATAGTGCTTTACCTTTATAATGTTCTCAGGTTTGACTCTAAGGTTAAATAACCAAATTCTTTAAAAGTTTGACGTGTACTGCATGAACATGCTTCTGAGTTAACCTCAACACCAAAGGCTTCTTTTGCAGTTACAAACGCAGGAAATTAATCAGTAAATATAAAGTTAAAATTTGTAAATTATGAAGTCAAAATTTCCAGTTTTTAGGTCAAAAAATCGTTTGCTCTATTGTTTTCGTGAGAACCGCAATGCTTGACTCCCAACCAGTGACGATGTCAGCGGTCTTGAATAGTTGGTGCAGTGAAGAACGATGTTGGTTTGATTTTTACACTGTTTCACAGAACCAGGGGCGCACGCAGGGGGGTCTGAGGGGGATAGAACCCCCCTTAACGGAAATCGCCTAAACACAAAGTTGTTGCTGACATTTGTTAAAACACAAAACAAAAAATCCGAACATGCATACATCGCATACACAGCTATATAAAGATTTCGATTATAACTAGTCGTGTAGTGATCTGTTACCTTGTTACGTTACGAGTGTTACACTTCAATTGCAGTAAGCAAATCGTGCTAAGACTATAGGAAACCCTCGCTGAATGTCGCTTTTCGATAAAGACGTTGCGATTCGTGAGTCATAATGGCATTGAGAGAAACCGCTTCATACATGCTATGACGTTAGAAACTCTGCACGTGTTGCGCAATGCGTTACGATTGGAGTTGCTCCTCCTGTAGTTCGAATTTCGGGTACCGTGATGGTCAGAAGAGTGCGAGGAAAAATGGATAAGTTTGCAGTTGTACAACGCAAGCGGAAACGGAGTTCGTCAAGAGAAAGAGACTTTTGCAAAAGAGCTAGAAATGACACTAGCTCGTGCTCAGAGTCTGCCAGTCAAGTATTCAGTAGTGAAAATGATGTT
>JGI24159J19872_10013701_pt1 | contig 10531 bp, 6 predicted proteins | sample Ectturendosymbi4_FD_19872 | JGI IMG/M metagenome (IMG submission 19872)
CCCTTCTCGGAGCTAACTGTATGTGAATTTGAGTAAGCACATTCTCGACTACCGGAAAAAACAAACGGGAACCTTGCTAATCAGCGAAAACATAACTTTTAAAAACGATGACGTCATGAATTACGTCACAGGGGCCCTCCAGTAAAAATTGCCCCGGGCCCCCTACCCTTTAATCCGGCTCTGGTACCAAGCGTAAGTTCGATTTCATTTCTATTGGTTCAAACATGCCGAGTCAAGGTGGGTTTATTAACAAAAGCGAAGCACCTTCGGATGAAGTCATAAATCTGTGGCGAAGTCGGAATAAGTCACAAGCTTGTAATGGTTCAAACCTACTTTGGGTTGTTGATTGGTGCTTGAATCACTTATACCTTTGGTTCTCAAGAGTTTGCCGATCGAAATTAATGAATCTCATTGGATTTATTTGTTTTTCTTTTTTCATAACAATTGGCTCCAAACCGAAACTTGAAATGCTCTTCTCGTCAGGTAATTCCCGCTTGGCCAAGACACCACCGAGTATACATATATAGATTACCTGTTATTTGATCAATTTCATAAGGTCATCCTTGGCAGTCAAAACCCGGAGCGGGAAATGAGACTAATGCGCACTAACAAATGCACTGATAAATAGGAGCAATCAACAGCTGTTACGAGTTTGACGTTATCTTACACCAACGACCATAATTATAACTACTCAAAAATATACGCACCAGACAGCCTAAAAGAAAGTTTGAAACAAGTCAGCTGTGATATAAAAAACGTTTTGTGGTTATTTTTCTGATGATTTCAAACTCATTTACGAGAAAGTACGCCAGTCAAAAGTTAACAAGGTGAACACAGACCAAATCTGAAAGCATCTTGACCACCGTGTACCATTTGAGTTGGTGGGATTAATGTGTCTCCCATTCAGGAACCACGTGAATGTTGCAGTAGGGTTGCTGTTGACTTCACATCTCATGTAGATGGTCCTATCATGCCATATACTCGTGCTTCGTGAGCTTGGATCTCTTGACCAGTGAACTGTCAGAGTTGGTTTGTCTAAGTCTGTGAGAACACAAGATACAGCGGTGTTGCTAAAATATCTCAAAGCAATTTTAATTTAATTCGTGTTTTAAAATTTTTTGTAAGTTTCAACAGGAGCTCTAAGGCAAAAAGCTTCTTTAATGAAGCTTTGACTTCGCTTTCAGTTTGAAAAGAAAACGGAGCTTTAAACAATGAAAAAAGCACTTTCCCACGCCAGCGAAAGCTTGAAATCTGTTTCTCTTTAATTGACATTTGGTTTGATGCTGTTGCTGTCCTAACAAAGCAACTATGTTACCCTGTAAACGCCATGTTGGACCTGGAACTGTTCATAAAACCGAAGTAAAAGAATTCAACTTCACTAAGTAGGTAACTTTCAAGAATATATGTAACGAAAATAAAGATGAGCGTGAATTGGTTTTTGAACCATGGTCGTCGGAAGGATGTTTTCCAGGGAGGCCAATAGCGGATTTTTACAGGTGATGACCAAAATAATTTTTCCAATGGGAGCCAACAATGGTGAAATTTCATTTTATCAACTCAAAACTAAGAGAAAACGTTTTTCTACTAAACAATTAATAGAAAAATGTAAAATGTCAAATTTCATAGGCCAAGGCCTGCCCTGCACCCCTTCCGACATCCATGGCGTTCAACTATTTTCGTGTTTGATCAAAGTCAGTTCGAGTGATGAAAGAGTTTTCTAAAAGGTTTCACTTCAACTGAACATGACGCAAGTGCACCTGTTACCACTGTGTCTAGGGGTGACGTTGTCAAAGTTTTTGCGCGTGGCGACAAAACCGGGTGTAAAGTTCGTCTTGAAGTGAAGTATATGAAGTTGAGTATTGATCAAATGTGAATGATTCTCTTTCGCTTCAGGTACTGTTGCGCTAATATTGTCAAGTCCAGTTCTACAGCTTCTGTTGGGTCAGGATTGGTAAAGTAAACTACACTGCCGTAAGGTTCAAGGGGCCAGGTTAAGCTGATTAAGGTTTCGATTTTCCAATTTCAGTTTTAGACGTTTGCTCACGTCAGTTTGGTCCAGCTGATGAAAAGAGGGAACGCTCTAGTGAAATGAACACGCTACAGTCAGAACAGATGGATATGTTGGTTAGCTGAAAATTTCACAAAGATCATAGATCAATCTCAAACACTTTGCTCGCCAAAAGTAAGAGAATGTTTTTCACCCTTTGCAAGTATTAGTCACTGTTTTGCGCGGTCAACTTACACTAATGGCCAATTTCTACTTATATAGTAAGGTTTTAGTCACAAACCACAAGCTAAAGACTCACAATACACTCTTATGGCTTTCGATTCAGAAGCTGGATTTCCCACGCCGTTTTCTGCACGACACACCACTCTGCCGTCCTCGGTCCTTCTAATCCGTTTAACGACGAGAACAGGATTCCTGGTGTCCAGGTTTCTCCTTAACAGAGAGCAGTGCACGTTACGGGCCTGCATTAACTAAATTTGCATCAAGTCAATTCAGATGCGTTTTTCTTCTTGCAAAAGTCATTTTCTCGATTCTGTGACGTGGAAAATTTTTTAGGGATGTGATGACAAAGTGTCCGGCTGACGCTATGCGGCGACACGATATCAAGCGATGACCAATATAACGCCTGGTTTGCCTTCTATCTAGCTAAAAACCCACTGCGCACAAAACATGTTTGAAATAAATGAAACTAAGCGTGGAACCGACTGTCGCGTTGAAGCTGGTTCCCTATCTGTACTTGAAGCCGTGGCAGACACAAGTGCGAAAAGCAGTTCGTTTCTGGTGAAATTAGGCCACATCAACAACGCTGAAAGCCGCTTCCTAACTTGCTGGCTTTCATTATAGACAAGACGGTAAACGTAAATTTGGATCACAGTGAGGAAAAAAGTAATTGCAGTCGCAGAACGTTTCACATTTCTTCATTTCCGACCCAGCAATTGCCCGATGTTTCATGTAAGGGCCGCAACCAGCTGATATTTTCGGTTAGGGGTGCGAAACGATTGCAACGTTTTGTTTGACCTAACATCTAAAAAAGGTTTTGGCGTTTTTATAATGTTTTTGAAAATTTCGGGAGGGCAATTGCCCCGTTCCCCCCTGATTGCGGGCGCGCTTCAAATACCAATAGATTTTTCCGGTGACTAAGAGTTATAATTTGAATAGCTGTTCAGTGTACTGCTCGTGTCATGGCTTTTTTTATTGCAAATTGATCTGGTCAATATAGAACCACCGCGGTCTATACAAGCATTTGCAAAAAAACGCATTTTCAATGTTTCGCGCGTCGGTGATACAAAGTGTAAAGAGTGGTGCTATTTGACAGTGACAACATATCTGTCTACTTTATTCCGTGGTCTTTCCTTAAAGTTTTAAACGAACCAGATGCATCATTTGATTGTGAAAAACATTCTGAGATAAGGACGCACCGTCACAAAATGTACCAAAATTTTTTGGAGTTAATGTATGAGAAAACTTTGTTGCTCACTAAGTTTGTGTGGTTTCCCACAGGCGGGAACACTTTCATACCAACAAAAATGCTTTCTTTTTGGCATACGTTTCCTTTCCTTTACCTACGGGCCTCCTTAGCAGATTGTCGATCAGTAGGGGCCTACGTGTCATACGTACAAACAAAGCAATAGTTATTTACCGTGATCTGGTGGTCAATAATATTTATTGCAATCTTCCTTGAAGAGCCTGCGATCAACGCAAAACCAACTCTGAGTTGGTCTGAGGGCAAGAATTTTGTTGGAAAATAATCTCCACAATGTATACAGTGCGTTAAAGTTGTCTATAGCAATAGTTAACTTTTCTTCGGTGTTTTAAATTGCTTGAAAGCTAAACAGCAAATAAATCTGCAAAAGTAGAGTAGGCCTTAAGACGTTGTGATAGACAGAACAGAAGATGATGGTTTATCTGCGCTTGTTAATTCTCTTTCAACCACTATGCCGTTCTTTCGATTTACTTCACACTGACTCAGAAAGAGTAGAGCAATGTTGTCACTTGCCTCGACAGGTCTCCACCGATGGACCAACGAATGGTGGGTTTGGGGTGACCAGTGGCGATGCACATTAACCGGAGATCACCGAACTCCCTCACGACAACGTAGTCAGTAGCGATGGGGTCAATCATGACTGTTGGGGGCTCTGTGAATACACACCACAATTCCATTTCCACATCGCGCTTTGTGGAGGTATGCTATATTGAAAAACTTGAATGCAAGGGCGAACGCTAAAAAGTATTGAAACATCAAACATAAGGTTCTTGCAAAAACGCACGAAAACCGTTGATCTCAATTAAAGTTTTCAAAGAAGAAGGTTTTTGGTCTGACCCATCGTTAGGTGTTTCATAAAAACAGTATTCTTCCTCACGTAGATGTGATTCCCTGAGTTAACTTCAACCAGAAAAATTCAGCATTGCAAAAAATGGACACTATCTCTTGTAATTTGGAGATTGGACAGGCGGACGTCTTCGGTACGACTTAACATGCTCTGATCCGAATCCTTTTCAACTGGTCAAATGGTATTCGCTTGCTGCGTGCCAGTAGTCAGACGATGTCAGAATTCGTTGCAAGGTCTGTGATATCTTTTTTAGGGAAACTTCATCATTTATCTGGAGCGCGATTTTCTGTTTGCTGGAGCTAATATTCACACGTTCTCAGGCAACAAGATGTGTTCATTGAGCTGTCAGCTATAGAGTTGTTTGGTTAGTGCAGTCATGCTGATCTGATGACCTATAGTGCAGAAAAGACAATCGATTGAGATTAGTCTCTTTAGTGTTTTTTTGATGCTTTGGTTGGCGTTTGTTCAAAAAGTAATTATCGTAAGCTCAGGAATTACTTTAACGCTAGTGTTGCTGATGTTAATGATGGAGAGTTATACGTCACACAAAAGTCACAAAATTCGTTACAAAAGTAGTTTATGGGCACCAGAGGTTGCTATGGATCCGGAGTGCCGGAGTCGACTCCAGCAAGATTCTGCGTTTTTCTTTCGGACCTTGACCCGGATCCGGAGTAAAAAATGTGTGAATAACCGGACCCGGATCCGAAGTCACTTTTCAATTTCTGCAGCAGCAGGAGTCTGTGCGGTCGTTTCTTGAGCAAGAACATGGGGGGGTTCCCGGTTTGATCGATGGTCGCCGGCGTCTGAAGAGGGGTCGGATTCTCAAATTTTAAAAAATTTCTGATCCGGACCCGGTTTCAAACACTTTGGAACAGGAGCGGAGTCAGAGTCTGAAAAAGTGACTCCGTCCACCTGTGATGAGCACCTAAACAACGGCACAGCAACTTTCTCTTTTGTACCTTTCAAAACATAAAGCGAACGCATTTAGTCAAACTCTCTATTCTGACATCAGCGATGTTATCGATGTGCATTCGCTAAAAACTGCCCGCAGTGCCACTTCCGCAAACAATAGCAATTAGCTGGAAAGCTATAGGCACGTATAAATGATACCAACTCCACCTGGGATCACTAATCACTATGCACTGGAGGATCAAAATTTTATTGACGGTGGCTAACATTGAGTTGATATCAAAACGCAAAGGTACGACATAAGCAGCAGGGTTCCCTACTTGGTAAAATCAACATTTTCTTCCCCACTTTCAATTCAACTATTTAGATAAGAAGCGTTTAGATTAAAAATTTCACTTTTAAGACATTTTGACGGCGTCATATCAATTTTTCTTGATGGAACACATGCCAACAAAAAATGCAGCAATTGTTCGAGTGTGTGATTATGGAAATTTGCTGGACCATTTGTTTCTTAAAAAGATCGACACAGTCATATAAAAACTAATTCATTCATTGAGATAAACTGGAAAAGGTCAGGGTTCAATGATGCTTTAGCACGAATCACTGTTGCAAATAAAAGACATGTACGCAACATTAAATGAGTTTATGTTTCAACCAAAAAAAAATACCTGTAACCATAATTGTTTCCACTTTTGTTTATACTGATTATTCAAAGTCATTCTTCTCTCTAATAAAAGATCGATAGTTTTGCTCTTTTCCAGGGTGCACTACACTGCTGGGCAACATTAGAGATAGTTTCGTGATATTTTGATTTTTATTGATCCCTGGGCAACGGAAGAGCTTCATTTTCTCCTATGTCAAAAGGTAAACTCTTGATCTATATGTATTTACCATGAAAACTAACGCTTACTTCATATTTTATTTGCTGAACTTAAACGTTATGGACAACTCAAAATGAAACGTGATTGAAAAGGGACTTCAGAGTCAAAAAACACCCGGGCACTTGGAGCTGGTTTCAAAGTGATATCATGTTTTCGGCGCTAAAATAAATTAACTATTTAGCAAGACGCCACAGCATAAAGACTTGACGGATGAAAAGAGGTCAAGCTCTGGTAAGGTAAACATAAAAGCGAACCACTCCTTTCTTAGTCGCGTCACATCGATTGGTGACGTGGAAGAGCTCCATTACTACAACCTCATAACTCGGTAATTAACGACGCGGTCTGTTTCCAGCGCTCTCCTTCCTAAATAATGCATGTTCGCGCAGCCATTCGGAGTCTGCGCTTATTGTCAGCGTTGTAGAAGCGTTGGCTAATTGATAGACAACGCTTGTGTGGATGTTTTCCTCATGCCAGGCTAATATCGATCGGCGCGCAGACCGCGACGACTGCTTTTTGGGGGGAGGGAGCAGTGGAGTTGAGATATGAGAAGTTTGGCGATTGTAGCCACGTACCTGTATGTTTGAAACGTGTTAGTTGAGCAGCCAGAAGGGTGTGGTTGAAATTAAAACGATTCCGGACCACTTCTACAGCATAAACTAGTATTTTTCAAATTTGTTGGTTTGAAAAGGTTTTAGGAAATCAAGAAAAGCTCAAAAACGCACGGTGCACAAAACAAAGGTCTTGGTTCTCCATTTGAAGGATGCTTTCAACGTTTCCTGCAATCGTTTTGAGAATTTATTTGTATTTATTTTGCCCAAGACTTTAATCGGTCTGCTGATGCTATTCTGGTGCAACGAAGCTTTTCACAACACGTCTTGACCCCTTTGTCGCTGGGGGGCAACATCCTCACGAAAGTTTGAATAAAGTTACCTAGTTAAAAATGAAACGTAAACCAAAAACTTTCCGGCAACAACAGAAAAATAAAAAATAACCACAAATAAGCACAGGGTTTGAGGCCAAAACTCATCCAAGGAAATAAGGTTGCCGAGATCTCGCTACGATGTTGGAAAACTGTTTTTGTTAAAGTAATATTTAATGTGAGCATATTATTGGTATGCGTGGCAACAAAAGCAGTAAAGCAGTTGGAGTCCAGAATGGCTTGCAGGCTAAGAATCAAGTAAATCGAAAATACTTATCTCACGCTGCTACCTTCAATGACTTAAAGACATAAAAGACGAAAAATACACGAAAAACAAAACAAGGAGAATTTCAACCTGCCGTCAAGACAATGCAAGTTGTGCATTTTAACAACTGTCTGTGCACATGAAGCAAACCCGTAACTCCACCAATCCTCCAGGCTTTCTATCTACGTATAGAGTCAAATGCGTCATTCTTTGCAAGAATTAACATGTAGTTCTGCTGTGCAGTGGTGATACATTTCTGGGGATAAAATGTTTTCTTCAACCCTGTTGCTTCTAACTTCGTGTCTAGAAAATCCAAATAAAGAAAATATTTTTGTCTCGCTGACGGCGCAAAACTCTTGATTATGACTGTTTCGATGAAAAGTCGAAAGAATGCCCACATCGGCAGCATTCACAATAATTGCACTTGATCTCAACTTACTGTAAGGTCCAAGCTCCACGCTTGTCCGAAAAGCTACTACCTGGGAATGTGCTGACTGGAAGTAAACGGAGATGAGCGCAACCACGAACGAGCCTTTTAAGCAGACAGCCGAAGACTGACTAACGGATCCCATTAGGAAGTATATTTGAAGCAAATCTACGTGAAGTTTGAGCAGCTACTTCCACCTCTAGAAACTGAAAAACATGTGTTAATGGACGCAGCAAGCTCAGAAAGTTTTTGTGACAAAGGCAAAAACCCCAAACGATTGGGATTTGGCATAGGCATAAACATTAGCGTAAACATTTTGGTTTTCAAATGTTTTTTGTAATCACCACCACAGGAACTTGACTTTGCACACGACTGCATTGAAGATGTGAGCAGTCGTGCTTCAGACGCAGTCTTGCGTATCAATTGAAGGAGGATGAGTAGCATGTTGCACTAAGTTTGCTGCTGAATGCAAATAATGCTTCAAAATATTCGCCTACGCTGTCACTTCACCAGCTATTTGGTTGCAACAAAATAAACAACTTAGCTTTCGCTAGCCTTACAGTGCTTCACTAGATAAAGAGCCAGCGTATAGGTGTTGAATTTTTTACAAAATGTTTGCGTTGTCAACGCTTTTTTTGGATTTGAGCAAAACTTGTTAACGTTGATAGACAAGACGCCATCCCTAAAATACAGCAAATAACGCAATTTCAACACCGCACGTTTTCAATTGCAGTTATGACACTGAATAAATTGCTGCATCTCGAAACGCCTTCAGAGTTTTCTGTTTTCGTAGTGCAACAAATCTCGTTTTTAACTTGATTTTAAATTGTCTGCTAGTGTCAAGTTCAATACGATCGTTAATAATTTGACTAGGCGTCAATTCTTGTCAGGATAGTTTAGTTTAAAAAATTTTTCATGGTAGCATTTTTTAAATTTTTTGTGAACTTTGTTTTCTTTTTTTTTCACAAACTTTATTCTTGTACGAATTCACCACTTTAGTTTCGAAAAGGTTTGTTTGTTTCTTAGTCCGACCAGAAAACAAGTTGTTCATCAGGAGGTGCACATTGCTCCACAAGAAGAAATGAGCATCAGCACTTCAGAGTTCATAAATACTAATAAGCACTGAACTAACAACTCGTTCTATAAATTCAAACTGCGCTTGGATGCTTTTCAGTGTAGTTTGTACCAGACAGCTTTTTAATCTGTAGAATTAGCAAAATTATGGCTTTTTATCAGAAAGTCTCATGTCAGTGAAATTTTTAAGCAACAATGATTTTATTGCAGCCACAAACTCCAAACAATTCTTTCGACATACGGCGCTTGATTTGATTTGTTATAAAGAAACTTTGCATGAAACAAAAATAAAAGATCTATATCTCTGCAGCAACCACGCAGAATACTGTTTGGTAGAAAGTGCGTATAAAACGTAAACTTACAAGCAGCGGGCTGTTGAGAAAATTGTTAACATGAAGCCGCCGCATCTTCACGTTTGGCGACCAAAGTGGTTTGTACATGTACTTACAAATGTTGATTGAAACATCAAGCGCTACAGTTAACTGTTTACCAAGAAAACGAGATTTGCTCTTCACAATTTGGAACAAATTTTAAAAATCCATGCAATCAATACAAGAGACAGGTCACTGTAATACCTGAAACATATGTGCCGACCATATGTGTAGGTTACGCTTTCAGTCACAGGGTTTCTCGAAAAAAGTTCAAATTTTACTTCAGGTTTTTCGGAGTGAACCTAAAGTCACACTGAGGCAGACGCACTCTCGCTCGATGACGAGAACATTAAAGTAAAATAGCGCATGCTTGCGATTAGAAACTTAATCCTTTAAAATAGCCAGATAGGTTTTAAATTTTACTTCCTGTTTTTAACTCTTTACTACTTGAAGCATTTTCTTTTTATGATGATTTGAAATTTCAAAAGTTCTAAAGTTTCTTTTAAGATCTGAACGTCCACAACCAGATTGCTAAAAATCTGTCTCGTCCACTTTTATTACACTTGCATGCAGCCTTGAAACCTGCGTGACTCTACACGAAAAGCAAAATAAAAGCGTAGACGGCTAGATCAGGCCATTCTGCCCCGGTGTGGCATGGGCACTGCTGTGCACAGCTTTCGTAGTTTATCACCGCTAATAAGACGCTCTTACACTACACTTTGACATGACTGCCGCTATTTGCAGGTGCGGTTTAACTACAGGTTGAGGTCCAGCCGAGGAAGATCGATAGTTTGGGCTTGAGCGAGACGCTAATGGAGTTGCCTGCCTCAATCGGAGATCGAAGAAGAATGGCACTGAACTGACGCATATTCAACCTTGGAAAAACTTTAAACAGGAATATCCTGAAGCGTTTTGCGCTTTTACTCGTCACCACCACCGCTTTTTCTTCGAAAAAAATCGAAATCTTTTTTATTGTCATGGCTGTCAAAAAAATTACACAACAAAGCAGCCCTGGCAACCAGCCAGAATTTTTTTCCAGACTGGATTATAGCGATCAATTTCGTGCTTCCTCCACTAAAATGATCTGACGCGTCTTTTCTTTCTACCGCGTGGCTTTTGTACAATTGGCGTGTTGCGTTTTCCCGTCGGAAAAGCTCTCCAAACGGTAGTAGAACCAAGCCCGTAGGCAGGTTTTAAGGTAGGGGGAAAAACATTATTAGGAGGGCAAAATTTTGTTTTTATTACATGTTTGATCAACCATTTTCTGGTTGCAACAAAATTTTGGGTGGCCAACAAAATTTGGGGGCAATTACCCCCGAATTCCCCCCCCCCCCCGTGGCTACGGAC
>JGI24159J19872_10013702_pt1 | contig 10530 bp, 6 predicted proteins | sample Ectturendosymbi4_FD_19872 | JGI IMG/M metagenome (IMG submission 19872)
TAAACAAGGTAAAGCTTGAGGGTTATATTGGAATGCAGTACAGAATAATTCTAATCTATGAGCATTTTTAGGTTTATTATGTGCTTAGAGGCACATTATATTTGCATGATAAAGCATGAATTTCAGCATACTGCATTTGTTTCATTTAATGTGTGGTAATCATAGAAATTTGTTTTGCCATGCAGTGATAGTGGGTAATTAGAATGTGAAAAAAGTGGAGAGGTAGTCAGCAAGTGCCTATTTTACAAGGGATATCACGTGAACATTATGCAATGCATTCAATCCAACTTTTTATTGACCAGTCAAGTGTACCCCATGCTCGTGTCGACAGAAAAAGTACCTTTTTTAATTGATGGTTACATTTTTTCTGAAGGGCGTTGTTTTCATGTTTTGGCATGGTATTGTCTGCATAGAGTTGCTTTATTGTGTGACAAATTTTGAGCTTGTTTGGACTTGACATAAAGTAGCAGTGGTTGAAAATCCAAAAAAGTGTCGACTGTACCCCACCTTCCCCTACTTAATAACATTTAGCATAGCTGATTATTTTGTATATGTGTAACCCAGTTCTAATGAGTCGTTTTTGTTGCATATTGTTAATCTTCTGGTTTGATATCTTACACGCTATTGCTGACCTTAACAAAGATTCTCATTGCATTGCTGCTCACAGTGAATACTTTGAAGTCTCTATAGCAGTGGTTCTTAACCTTTACAAACACACCGAACACTTAACGTAGTTTTCCAAGCTTTTGTCGAGCCCTATTTTTGTCCAAAATAACAGAAAGTAAAATGGGTTACTGAAATCAGACGACCTTCGTCGAACCTTAGGGGTTCGATCGAACCCAGGTTAAGAACCACTGCTCTATATTGCCAATTTTTATGGTGTTGCGAACCAATGGTAGAGCATAGGTTAACTTGATTTACTTTCCAAACTATTTAATTGTCTGTCTTTCAGTTGGATTACGAGTGTTGCAGCCACAATTATGCGTTGCGCTGGGCCAGCCAGAGAGAGAGTCGAACGAACGACTCTCGGCATAACAGCAATAGAGATTTCCCATTCGTCTAGGTTTACTCTTCTATAGCTGCTACGAACTCATCGTTGGACCTAGATGTGGTGTAATCACGTCGCCACATCACGTCACCATTTCACAAGTTCAAGACGGCGACCTTCAACAATGGATTGCATCCACCGACACGTTGAGACCCACTTTTTGCAGCCACAATGCTGCGTCGCCCTGAGCCAACCAAAGAAAGATTCGAACGGACGAACCTCGGTATAACAGCAATACAGATTATCCATTCTACTAGGTTCACCTTTCTATTACTGCTACGAATTCAATGCTGTGTGTGGCGTAATTACGTCGTCACATGTGACAAAAATTTTAACAGTGACAGAAATTTGGATTTGACCAAGATTTGGTTCTCGGATTTGCATTATATTTTGCAATATAATTTTTGGATTGGATTTTGATTTAAAAAACTTAGATCACTTTATCTGGAATAAACTCAAGTAACAGTATGAGGCCGACTACCATAACCACGATATGCACATGCTATATTAAACCACGATAATGTTTCAATATATTGTGCCCTGCTGGCCCCTCAGTGAAAAGCAAAGTCTCAGGTCTACTTCTGTGTATGTTGAGAACGCTTGATCCTTAAAATTTAGCATAACACGACTAGACAGTCAAAACAGAAAATTTGCATCAATCTTGATCATTACTGAAGCAAAAATGCTCATTTCTTTGGGTGCAGACAAACTAGGTTTGTCCATCAGAGGCTCAGGGATTTTGTAAAAATGCCTCTGACTCGGGACATTGATTGTGTCTCGAGTCTAGTCACCATCTTCCTCAGTGTGACTCGAGTCGAGCCCGAGTCACCAGAAATCGTGACCCGAGTTGAGCCATTGACTCGAATCACGCTATCACTGCACTACGGTACTGAGATTACACAATTGGATAGGCTCGGAGGTATGGAATAGAAAGCTGAAAAGATGCTTCCGTAGATAATGAATAAATGATTGTGCAATGTGCAACTTTTTCCAAGAGGTCAAAAGGGACCAGAATTTATTTCACACTCCGAATCCTTAAAATATCAAGTAAAGCGTTTCGGATCGGATATCGGCAGTGGCGTAACTGACAGGGGGCAAGGGAGTGAGCCTTCCCTGGCAAGCTAAATGTAAAAACTGGACCTCCTTTTGTTGACATTTTGATATTTAGTATTCTTTGGGTTGTTGCTTTTTGCATTTTTCGGGGTGTTTTCGCTTTTTTTAAACTAGTATAGACATCCACCACATCGAGAGATTCCCTATCATTTCTTAACTTTTATTCTGAGTTTTGGCTAGTGGGCCCCCTACCGTGACCAGTGGCCCCCCTTCAGATAAACGTTGCTCCCCCCTGGATCAAACCTCTAGTTATGCCACTGGATATCCGTACATGCCCGTAACCAGCTTGGGACACCAGGGAGGGCGAAGAGTTTTCTGAGAGGGGGAAAAATTTTTTAACCTACGTCCAATAGCTTTGAAACGTGTCCAACACATTTTTCCAGGGGGGAGAAAAATTTTGTAGCAGGGGCTTTGCCCCCCTGCGCCACCCCTAGTTACGGGCCTGTATCTGTATTTGGTTCTCACTTGAAAACAGTTTTTAGATATCCGTATCCCGTTGAAAACGTACTATCCTGCTGGATATCCAAATGGCAAACCGGATACTGATCATCTCTGGCCCATGTGGTCTCTCGCCAACCCTCTATGACTAGTGGTACCACTTCTGATGTTTTAAGAAGTGATGTAGTCGAGACCGTGTGGAAGACACTTCGTGCTTCAACATGCAACCAACAAAGTGGTTAAAATAGACGTGAATGTTAGAATTCGGAATTTAAAGATTCTGTTTGAATAAGAAATATGGAAATTATAGGACAATCACGAGAGTGGTGGATAGAGAGCATAAATGTTAAGACAAAGCGTCAAGACATTAAAAGTTAACTACCACCTGTTAAGTCCATCTATATTGGTGAATTGACTGAAGAGCAGGCAACGAGAGTTATACTACCATGGGGAAATTGTAGAAGACAAGGGAAAGGCTATATGCTCCGACTAAGAACAACAAACCCAAACAAGCAAATCATTTACTACAGAGGTGAAACGACTGCACACCAAATAAACAACGATTGAATATGTACACGAGGTACCATAAAAGGCGCAGCAAATCAATCATGTATGGCGACCTAAATTGCGATGGAAAGACCTGAGTGTACGCAAGATGTGGGAAAGCGTCGCCGAAGCAGAAAGGGCAAGTGAACGCAATGAACTTACATGATGCAGAAGCTGAAAAGCAGGCGAACTCAATAAACCCGCCCGGAAGAATACCAGAAAGATTGATGACTACGATCGAATTTAACAAAACAAAGGCGGAGCAAAGCGAAACAGAACTGCNAATATGGGACGTCAGTGGAATCTGGGAACAATTACTGAACCATTATAATTCAAAGATCCAAACAAACACGAGGAAGTCATAATGTTCAAAAGCATGCAAAACAGCGAATTCTACTGTCATAAAAGTGCCCGGAAAGCACAGAAATACTCTAAGCAATCCACTTTTTCGGCACCAACGCAATGCGTGCAAAAGAACAAGCCTCAGAAGAAATGCGTCACACGAAGCACTCGTTTCTGCATACAAACGTAACTGAAGTATAAACCAAGATCGCTACATATTTAACGCATTTGAAAATGATGCGTTTGTATCGAATTGATGGAAAATGTTTTAATAGCCACATTGGCATTAAAAAGCAAAATTTCGAAACAACGCTGCAGAATGCCATTGAATAAAAATGCCTGTGAGTTGAGGTCTCGCTTCCGCTGAGCGGATCCTGCAAAGAAAGTCCTATCTGCGCAAAAAAGGGACGCGCACATAAGTGCAACAATTCAATTGCGGCGATCCATTTTCGAAAAAATTCTAGCTAGCGAGGAACTTAGGAATTTTGTTGCTGTTACATACTTTGGTGGTCATGAGAACCAGTAATTAGTTCGTCAACAAAGACCATTCTGCTGGCTACGAAATGTAAAGGTTTCCCAAACGTAAGTGCGTATGTATTTTTTTTGTTTGCATGTTTTATGTTGTTTGTGTTGAGGTAAAAATGTTTTTCAATACAAGCACCTTTGGTTCATGCAATGATTGGAGGATACCACTAGCTGGCTATGCTAAGTTGATGTTTGTTGTCCACTGTATGCATTGCGGACCTCTTCATTAGAAAAGTTCCCACTATCGGCTTGAGCTAGTGTACAAAACTTTTTCCCTAGTAGCGGGATAAACGCCGTGGTAACATATGACTGCCAAGTGGCAGGCAAAGTTTTTTGCTACTTTATATTAACAACACCGGGCAGTGTTGATAAAAACCGCAAACTTCGTGGCCAAGACTTGGTTAAAACGTCGAGACCATGACTTTACCAAAGCTCCGAGACCGAGACTTCAAAATTAGTGGCTACCTTTCAGAATCAATTGCATCAAAAAGCAAGCTGAACTTTTGCCACACCAAACTTTTTGTTAGTCATTTGTCAAGTAATAGTGGTTCCATTTCAACACCATCCAATAATTTTACATTCATAATTTTATTTATCCTACCCATTGTTGCACTTTAACCACACCTAACTAGCAATCCTTGTCTACAAACCAAAACGGCATTTAAAACAACATACTGGTTTAAACTATCTCACAAATTTTGAAATGGCTCACTTAAAATTCAGTCTAACAAGTCAGTGTAACAAAACAACAATTTTGCTTATTGTGTTCATGAACGACAAAAAGCTAACTGGCCTGGTATCGTCCAACAACCAGTCATATGCAGGCTCACGAAAACTAGGCATGAACCGTGAAGACAGTAGGGCTTATTGTAGACTACAAACCACATTAAAACAGCTAGCCTGTTCTAGATAGTCTAGACTAGCTACAGATCAGAGCAGGCCTATTCTAACTAGCCCTAGTCCAGATACGTAGCAGAGATGAGCATTGGACTGGGCTTGGATTGGACTGGATCCGGGATATGACGAATTTTGTTGAATTTGGATTGGATCCGGGCTGTAAATTGGTTCACAAATTTAGGATCCAGACCGGATTTGGACTGAATTAATGGGAAAGAATTGCGACATTTTTGTTATTGAAAAGCTGTATATTGTTAATATTTTTGACATTGTCTGGACATGGATTTTAAATTTTTTAACCGTTTTGGACTATGGTTGGACTTGTACTGAGTTTTAAATATTCAGGACTGGATCTGGATTGCAAAATTTGACAGTCTGCTCATCTCTGATACGTAGCAGACAACTACCATAATGTGTACTGAAAGAGCCCTTTCTTGCTACACCGGCAACAGTCTCATGTTGACAAACTTAGCGTGTTCAAGTAGCAAGGCATGAGATTACACTGCAGTACTGAGATTACACCATATGCAGACTCGGAGTCATGGCACAGAAGGCTTGAAAGTTGCTTCCGAAGATACTGCATGAATACTTAGGTTATGCGAAAGATTATGCAATATGCAACTTTTCCAAGAGGGTGAATTCTCGAAATATCGAGTAAAGAGTTTCGGATATCCTTCTCCGTGTCCGGTTCCCTTTTGAAAGCAGTTTTTGGATATCCGTGTCCAGTTGCAAACTCACTATCCTGCCGGACAGTGTTGCCACTCGGTTGTTACGGAAAAGAACTAGATTTCATGATAAAAAACATTAGATTCACAAAAAACACTTAGATCACAAAAGCAAACTTACACATAGTGAAAATGCGTTGCAATGCCAACCATAGGCATTGTGCAACTCATTGTAAACCAGAGACAAAGAAAACAGGTGATAACAGCAACTCTTGTGTGTGTTGTACAGGTCACTGAACCTTTTAACAGATGACCAAGTGACTTCGCAGCGGTTTAACTCAAAACATATTATATAGGTGGCTATAGATACGCCTGGGGATCTTGAAATTTGAAAACTTATTCATACACCACCTGTCATGTAAGAGTAATGCATGATGAGAGTGCAGTAGGCTTGGTAGAAATGAACTAAACGTAAAGCATAAACCCTAAACGTAACCTTAACCCTAAACCCGACCTAACCCTAACCTAACACTAACCTGTAAATTAACACGTAAGCCTGAAAAAAGTAAAGAAAAAAAACGAAAGTCGGCAAGGTGAGAGTCGAACCGAAAACCATTGGCATAGCAGCCATAGCGCATAACTCCTAGGCTACCAGATCCACCCCGTTTGAATGACAAACTGACCCTTTTATTTCAATTGCGTCAGGCCAGGCGTATCCGTAGTCACTTCCAAAATTTTTAGCAAATTACAATTGTACTAACTCAAAAGGTCTCAATTGCAATTACAATTGCACTAAATGGTGCAATTAATTACATTCAGCTCACTCATAAAGAAACTCTAGATAGCCATAAAAAAACACTAGAACACTAGATGAAATGAAAAACACTAGATCTAGTAGAAAAACACTAGGAGTGGCATCACTGGTGCCGGATATCCTACCAGCAAACTGGATTGGATAGTGGTCATCTTTGGTTTGGTTCTGTTGCAACCTCTCCGGTGGTGTTGCGTTGATTATGTGAGTCACCACGAACGGGATGTGCGTGAAGAATAAAACCATTATATATGAAACGCGAGCAAAGCTTTGCTGTGCGAAGCTTCAAAAAATTTGTGAAAAACCGGACCTAGATCGAGTCACTTTTCCATTTCAGCAGTAGCAGGAGTCTGTGCGGTCATTTTTTTGGTAAAAACATGGGTAAATTACGTTTGGATCGATGGTTGTAGCCGGAGTCTGAACAAGAGTCGGATTCTCAAATTTGAAGAATAGCCGGACCCAGATTCAAAAATTTTGGAACAGGAGCGGAGTCGGAGTCTGAAAAGTGACTCCGGCCACCCCTGATTCAAATTGAAAAGTGAAAAAGCTTCTTTCGCAGCATTGGGCTGAACATTTCACGTTATGCATGACCGACTTCTCCATTAATTCAGAGAGAACACTTCTCTGTATTTTGGGGGGTTGAAGAACTTCAGTACGCTTTGTTAGGTATTCGTAATTGAACCATTCAGCTTAGATGAAACTATTAAACCAGGTTTTTTTTAAGGAAAGTGTTTGGTACCCGGTATGGATCTGTAGGGACCCGATTTCTCTGTTTCTAAGAACCCGATTTTCTTTGATTCTAGGAACCCGATGATAATTTTTCTCTGAGTGATAGGGACCCGATTTTCAATTCTAAAACATCTTTAAAAAACTGATTAAACTGTAATGTAAATATCTGAAAAATCAGCAATGTAATGTTAACGAGACTGACCCCAGTGGCAACAGTGTTAATTGTTTGTAATTCAACAGCCACTACCAGGGGTGTAGTGGGGTGGAAACGCGTGGGATGGGAAGGGAACGGTGTTCCCACACCTTTTTGACGTTTTTTTGCTTTAAAATGCATTTAAAGGTGTTTTAAAATGGCTATTTTGGGGTGCTTTCCCATAACTTTTTTGTTAGCAATTCATCCCTGGTTTTGACATGTTAGAACATGATCATTAACTTGCGAAAAGCTGAAGTTTCTGATGTTTTATGTTCTCATCAACATGACATTAGTGTCACACATGTGTGACTTGTGATGTTATTGGTTTTTCTCTTCCTGCATTCATGTTACCTCAGGGGAGGATCCAGCCAGTAATGTTAGGGGGGAGTGGCGATTTCAATAATATTTGGTAGTCAAGTCTCACAGCGACTACTTTGCTACCAAACTGTAAGAGAGATGAGGGTCATTCCATGTCAGGCGATCCAGAGGTATATATCTGACCGTGAGCAAAATCCATAAAATTTCATAAGCAGAGAGATTTCATCATTCTGATTTCAAAACATTTTGAATTTTGTAAATCGGGCAATCTGAGTATTCGCAAAGTTATGGCTGGTTGAAATTTGCAGTGTTCCCATTTGATTTTTGCGTATATTTTTTGTGAATTTAGTGCTCTGACATAAAAGCCCTTGTATCTTTTTTATCTGGTAATATTTTTAGCAAGAAATTTGTGAGAATGTGTCAGAAGGTATGTTTATTAAAAATCAATCATTGGAACTTTCCTTATGACATTTGAACTTACGTAAATCAAGGTCAAGTTAGACGAAGTTTTTGTGTGTGCTCATGCATGACCTATTTCAATTGCTTATAACTCAAAAAGGTCAACTGGTAGGAAGTTGATTCTTGTTTTATTTGACAGCTATAGAGTAGAAGATTTTTTTTTGTTTCAGGAAACCTTTGCTTATTTACCTGCTGTTCAATATGCTTTTTATCATTTGAAGTAACTAAGGGGATTTTGACTCATTATTAATATGTGCACTAGTAGAGCAAGCTGCAACAATAATTTCTATTCTCAACTTTTATTCATTTGTTTGACACGATTATATATGTTTCTGATAGTATGTTGAAGATAAAACAGTTTTCAGAAGTTTGATCATAGTAATTCCACGAATAATTAACAGACAAAAATTGTATTTGATGAACTTTGTTTAATTTTTCATTTTTTCTGAGGTAGTGTCCTATCTATCAGATTCTCCCCAAAATGCAAAAAATAAAATGTTATACAAAAAAAATCATAATGGGGGGCCCTCAAAAAATTAAGAGATTAACCAAGGGTACTTGTGTGGTCAATGTGTGACATCAAATTTCAAAGTATTACTATTATGTTAGTTTTTCATGTGAACTATTTGCAACTTTTGCAAGAGGCAATGCAGCTTCTTTTTATGTTAACCAGGAACAAATAGGCTTATGCTTCAATACAATTTATGTATCCTAATGGAATTTTTTCATTTTTTGCCACAAAAAGATGATTTTTGCTGGATACTAACGGAGCTACCTTAATTGCACTATTGAAAACCATGGCTAATATCAGTCTGTGGCTACTACCACGTCTCTTCGAGATGAATATCAAAGATAATGAAGATAATGAAGAGAATTGAAGAAAATAGCTCCATTAATGTTGTTATTGTCTATGGACACAAAATAAACAGTTNATTGCTCATTTACCTTGTATATACTACATGAGGTTGATATTGGGAAGAATTTCATTGCTGTTGAATTGCTTGTACTGTGCATGTCNAGCATAAAGGCAACCATNAAAAATTGTCGGACCACAAAAAGATAGCAACTTTGTAAGTCAATAAATTTAACAANTGTTTTGAGTCNACAACTTTGTTGGATTATTTGCAGTGATGAAGTCTTGAGACTTGGTCTTGAGACCATTTTTGAGAGTCTCGGTCATGGNCTTGAAGGTTTCAGGTCTCACCTTGCTCTCAAAGGTTACAGGTCTTGGTCNCAAGCCTGTTGTCTTGCAACTGTCAATATTGCAAGGGTATGGCTTTGTAAAATTTCTGTAATTCGATGTGTTTTTCTCTGTTGTATTAGTAAGTAAGAAACAACCAAAACAGATTGGAAAAAAGGCAGAAATTTAACTTTACAGTGGTGATGATAATTTTTTGAAAAATTTCACCAAAATGCACAAATTTCAAAATCTTGAGTTTCGGTCTTGAAGTTTTGACAAGGTCTTGGTATCAAAGGTTAGTCTTGACTACATAACTGATTATGTGACAAAACAAAAATAATGCCATCTGAAGTATGTATCAGACAATAATGTTTGGGTGAATTTGAAGCAAAAACAACTGTCAATGTGTATGGAAATAAGGTTTATGTTTGCATCAAATGAAGTAAGATCTTTGAATCATGCAACTCTGGTTTAAATTGAATGGAATTATAAAGAAAATCAAACCAGACAAAAAGATTATGATCAGATTATAATCACATTACAAATGAGAAAAAAGAACAAGTTACTTCTAAGTATACTGTAAATCAGATTACATGTTAGAATTCACAATGGTAATTTTCCTGACCATGAAAATAATATATGTAAATTTATGTTATATTTGTTTAAATTTCAAAAATCAAAACAATTGGCAATATTCAAAATTAACCCTTTTTTCTAATTTTTAACATTTTTCAACATGTTTTTAATCTTAAAAATTTTTGTGGAGGGTATTGAGCATACTTAAGAACTGTATTGTTAAACATTCATTAAAATATTTTTTTTAATTAAACAAATAAAATAAATCTAGATTTAATTAAACAAATAAAATAAATCTGGATTTAATTAAAAAAATTAAATTAAATTAGGTTTAATTTAAAAAATTAGATTTAGTTAAAAAAATTGAATTTGTTTATTTTCATGATAATATTTTTTTCAAATATTTTTGATTAACACACATTTTTTAATGGATATATACTATTATATAAACATACAATTTTGTTTGCCTGAAGATCAAAAATAAGCATGGGTGACCAAGATACAATAGTATCTTCATCACACCAGCCCTTACATAAAAAAATTGAAGTCAATTAGATTTGCACTATTTGAGTTACAAGTATTTGAAATATCATCATGCTTGAACGCACATGAAAAACATGTTGCCTTATAACAACGATTAACCAGGGTTCAAAGGTCACCAGTGAAAAACTTTCTGTGTTGTTTTGTTCA
>JGI24159J19872_10013704_pt1 | contig 10530 bp, 6 predicted proteins | sample Ectturendosymbi4_FD_19872 | JGI IMG/M metagenome (IMG submission 19872)
GCTCGCATGGCAACCGACGCAACCAAGCGTAAACATTATTGCAAGTGTAAACACTTTCCCACGCTCAGCTTGACTTGGCTCAGCCTTGCTTGGCCCCAGTGTAAACCAGCCTTAATTGTAGACACGTTGTTAGCGCCATTGTTTTGCTTGAATCTGTCAAATGCGTTTCCTTGTTGCGTAGAATGACGTGTATTTTCAGACCGGCAGTTGATTGCGCTACAAACCGTACCGTTGCGTTAGTNCCTGATAAAGCTTTGTTTCTGCAAGTGATGGCTGCATTTTTNTTAAATAAAGCCTAGCTGGCTGACCNGTTTTGCGGCTTGGCCTCGGCAGATATTATTTCTTACTCTCAGTTCACTCTTACCAAAGATTTAACTCTTGAAAAAGAACCACTGGCAAATTACGTCACCACCATCTAAATGAAAAATTCGTGGTACAAACCGTTCACCAGAAATGTACCTGTGAAAACTTGCTAAAACACAAGTTTGTCATTTTGGATCAAACCGCTACTTGTAGAACATTTTGGTCCTATAAGCGACATTTGGAAGGAGTACATTTTTTATTTTCACAAACGTTTAAAGCAGCAAATTGCGTATGCGCGGATCACTGAGAGTACTGTTGTAGATAAAGCATTAATGGAGGGTTATGTTGTTTACTACGTGCTACGAGATTTTCAGAGACTTGCCTTATGAGACATTACTATAGGACAGGAGTGGCCAAACGTTTTGACCCGAGGGCCGAATTCGTGCGATTTACGTAATCTATGCAAAAATAGGTTGTTAAAATGTATTGTAGTACAACAATAACAATAAAATCACACCATTTTGTTTACACTTTTGTAGCGCTGCTTGCAGCTAAGTGCTGCTGCGACAGACAAGTCAACAAGAGAAGGCAGCAGCCAATGCTGTTGCACTTAGTGTTGCCACTTCTGATGTTTTCAGAGAAATTTCTGATGTCTGATGTTTTGGCGACAAATCTAATGTTGACTGGGCTGTTGTGCTTGTTTTTCACATTTCCTCTCCTGTTAGGATGAAAATAACTTTAATTCATGATTTTTAAATTTCTTTCATCAATTTCTCACACTCACATGTTTTAGGTTACCCTTCCAAATTAAAGAAGCTTTCTTCACTGCGTTGAGAATAACATTTTGCGTTACGCATTACCCCAACTAATGGCGACGCTTCGCTCTGTTGCGGATCCAATGTGGATTATCGCGCTTTGTTACGTATTGGTAATATAGCAGAAGCGTTTCGCTTATACGGAAAAATCTGATGTTGAAAAAGGCAGCAACCTGATGTTAAGGAGACTGACCCCAGTGGCAACAGTGGTTGCATTGCTGTGGTGCGTGAAAAAAAATATGCAAGGTATTTGGCGGGCCGGATTAAACTGGTCGGCGGGACGGGTGCGGCCCGCGGGCCGTAGTTTGGCCACCCCTGCTGTAGGAATTCTACGAGGAAGCTGATTTGAAATAAAATCCGTCCATGCCGACAGATACCAAAACTTGGCAAATGGATTTCTTGCCTGTGCAGAGCCTTTTGTGAGTCACAACTTTTGTTGATATTCACGGTAATTACGATTTGGAGTTAGAAGCTCATTGTCATTGCATAAAAAAGAATCGCGGAAAACAGGCCCGAATTTTGTCTGAACAGCCCGTTGTGTGATTTAAAATTTGAAATTATTTTGATATGTGTCAAATTTGCATATTTTGAAGTAATCTATCAGAAATTACTTAAACAATAAATGTTTGTTACTTGAACCCAGCCCTACTTGCAACTGAAACGGCCTATGTTTATAGGACCACAACACTTCGAAGCGAAAACAGGTTAATAAGCAAAATGAATTTTTCGCTCAAATGTGATAATCTTGGCATTTTTCAATTTTTTTCTTAAATTTTTTGTTGCTTAATCTGGTGCGTTTTGCACATCGATGCAGTGATATTTAACAGTGGAAGCTGGACGCAGAACCATATAGAATGAGCTCCTTAAAATCCAGGTTCTAGAAGATCTTTGCGTCGATTTGCTCCCAAGCCTGCTTGGTTTCATAACTCAGTAATACAGCCATTCAGATAGCCTTTAAGCAAGCTTCACGATACTTTAAAGGAAAGTGGAAATGAAACATCAAAATGTAAATCACCAAAGTTTTCATTTCTTCGCTAGCTTTGTGATTATAGCTTGTGAATAAGTTTGTCAGGCTTCTTTACAAGCTGTGGGTTCAAACCATAATGTATACATAAGTGTTTGGGATTTCGTTTCAACGTTTGATATTCGAAACGCAGCATATAGGCAAACTTCGACATGTTAACGCACCGGCCTCGTTGAACATAGTTGGCCGTTCGTTTGCGGTTAGGCTGTGACGGCTCACGTTTCGACTAGCAAAAAGCAACAACTGAACAGCGTCTGCAGAGCTTGTTAAGGATTGGAGGTAGAAGTACTCGTTTGCGGGACGTGACGTCGGGATGGCAATCTCAAGATGTAAGGTCGTTGCGTCACAAGACTAAATCAGTGATGCTACAACTTTAGGCTGACCTATCAACTCGTATAGAGTTTGGGAATAACTGTCAACACGTCCACATACTCTCTTGACTCCTTACGCAAAGTCGTTGTAAATTGTTGAACAAAACGTTTGCGTTTGAATTATAAAAATAGCATGTTTCAGTAGCTCTAGCAAACATTTTAAGTTCGGAATTCAGACAGAGACAAAGCCCAAATTATATCCAAATCTGTTACTTACGGATGAAATGTCGCAAACAAAAATTGCAGGAAGGCAGTGCGCACTTTCTTTCCGTGATTTTTCACTCGCTCCTCACAACTGTAGTGACTAAATCGGTGGTATCAGCTAAATTTCAAGCTTAATATAACACGCTGCTGCAAAGTGCCTGCAGCTGACATTTTTAGACGCTCTCCTTCCCGTAGGTTGCCAAGAGGTCAATTTCATTGGGCTAGATTTTCAAGGAAAGCTTCACCAGGTGTTGCCATTGACCCCTGGGCTCGACACTAGCATTTCCAACCATACCATTCAACCTTTTTTTCAGAGCCCGAACCCAAGCGATGTTAATGAAGTCACTGCCAGGTATCGCACGTTGCCAGGTTTTTGTTGACGGAGGGGCCAAGCTGATCACGCAGGGCTACTTTTTGCAAATGCAATATCAACCGTTTCAAAAGAAAAAGCTGGTGTTTCTTTGAAATGCCTTGTAACTTTTTTTCCGCGAAGCATGTCAACTTAGCTATCTGTGCTGCTGGCCAACATGGACAACTGTTGTTGTAGTATGATACGCTTGACTTAGATCTGAACTCGGACTAGGTTACATCCGGGTTATGCAACTGTACGACAGCCAGATACAACAGAAATCAGCCTTAAAAGAGGGTGAGTCAGACCTGTTGATATTTACAATCAATAAGAGTGGTTCAAAATTCAACGGTAACTCAAACATCGTGATGTAACCTGTAACAATACATCTAGGGATTCTTAGATGATCAACCGCAGTCTCGAACAGAAAAGGAAATCTGTGAGAAGGATTTTTCATTTTTCTGAAAATTTTCATTGTTGCCCAGAAGCTCACATTCACCGTGCAAGATGTCTTCACAAGCTTTATCGAATAATTTAAATTATCGACTGACCAAAAATATAATACGAAGGTTAATTTGAATACCAAAAGATAAAAACGCTCTTAACCTTGACAAATCGATTGCGTCTAAGCCCAAGATATTCTGCTGAAACCCTTCTGAACAATATCTGCTGAAATGTTAATGACCAAGACAACGTTCAACCTAAACATGACTGTCAGTTTTTTGCTGATCAAAGGAAAGTAGGTTGCGTGCACGTTCGCGTAGGTATCCTTCAAAAGTTGCGACTACACTTTGAAAATGCACTTTCGCTTGATTGTTACTAAATCATAGCACATTTCGTTGAAATTTAGCCAAACCAGACTTTACAAACGTAGTTTCTTAAAAGTTTGGTGGTCCTATTCTTCAGCAGGTAAATACTTTGTTTTCTAAACACAGCGTTGCTGTAAAATACTTCTTCATCTCGTTGTACAGCCCACCTGGCTACAACGGGCCATAGCCTACAATGTGTGAACTTTATAATACAATCTGCCGCAAATATTACAAGAAATTGCTGATATTTTGATTTTCTTCCCAAACTCACAACAAAACAAAGCGACTAATATTGGTGAAGAGATTCCGTATACCTTTCAAATTCGTACCTTGACACTTTTTTATCAGAACGTGTGCACGAAGGCAAGTATTTTATACAACTTGTACTAAACAACCAAGATTACTGCTCTTCTGCTTTAAACCTTACATTCTAAANATTAAGTAGAGCNCTTTGTAATGCAGTCTCTAAGCCTTCACAACACGACATGTAGTCTGCTCTTAACGCCCAGTTTCTGTCGACCAGCTTGCTTCAGCTCTATCATTTGTCTGTAGCAACATATGCTTTCACTGCCTTCTGTTGTTGCAAACGCTAAAGTTCTTCTAGTCGTTATCGGCTTTATGCCTTAAGCAACGCATATTTTTCTCCTTAGGCTGTTGCAAACACTCAACATTAGTTTTATCACCAACGCATCAAGACCAGTTTTTCCGCTATTTCTTTGACTTGATACTTACCATCGTTCTACTAAGCCCACACAGCCACTTCATGGTTCACCAGTTCGATGCAGCAGTTCACGCACTGTGGCTTGTCAATGAGCGTGCGTAATCAATGCGTCACTGTATCTATAAGAGAGGCCCGACAAAAGCTTAACCATGATTATTCAATGCGTCTCGTTCACGGTGTGGTGGATGTCTCGTGGCTTTGTATTTTGTGCATTTCTAACGAGTAATTTCGGATATATTGTCTTTGCGTGTCAATGCAATTTACTTGTTCGTGAACAGCCTTGACATGATAACGCTGGAAAGACCTTCTTGCACAATTCCTAATAAGATTGACATGCAAAAACGACACTGGCTCATGGGCGTCGGAAAGGGGGTGTAATGCCTCCCCTGGATTTTGAAAATGGCATTTTCCTATTTAAATTTTCGGCAAAAAAACTTGTTTTCTTAGTTTCGAGACGATAAAATAATTTTTCACCACTTTTGGTCATCCCCGGAAAAATCCTGTGGGCAGGGCATAACGAAGGGCGGAAAGGGGGAATAATTCCCCAGGCGCCGAATCACTATGGGGGCGCCGAATCACTGCGGAGGGCGCCTAAAAGTCCCAACATTGTTACAGGTACTGTCTTCGATACAGTACATTTGCTTCCGAAAGACCTCAGGTTCGAACATGGGGGCTCCAAACTTGCTTCTTGCCCCGGGCGCCATCTAACCTCATTACGCCTCTGCCTGTGGGATAATCCTTCAAAAATCCACTATTACCCCCGACGCCCGTGAACTGGCCGTGATTTTATCACAGATTTTTCATATATTTTGTCAGTGCCACCAACTTAAAAACTACATGGAATTTCTCTGAGGCAAATCTGCAGTAGAAAATCTCAATTTGCGTAAACAAGATTGCTACCAATTTTCAAGCAATTTTCGGTTCGTCATGTCCGTTCGTAGGACTTTGTATCCTTAGCCTCTGGGCATTAAGCTCCTATGCAAGTAAGATGTGTCTGGAAGTATGCAATATTTTAAAGTTTTACTGCGCACACGACCATTCCGAGCAACCTCGCTATACACAGAAGGTTCTTTACTTTGTTACAGAGATGTTTTGCATCAGGATAAGCTTGTCTTATCCACGAGGTCAGGCACTAAGCGAAATTTTGAAGTTGATGCAATTTATAACGAAACAAAAATTGCAATGCATTGAAAAAATAAAATTAGCAATGCAAATTGCAATGCACTGACGGTGATAACAGGAGTTATGGAAACTTTTGCAATATGTCGTTGATATCGTTTTCACTGGCCGTGACTTTCATTGTAAGGCTATTTAGCAATTCCACTTTTCGTGTACCACAGAAAAAAAAACTTCAGTAAAATAGTGGGATCTTTGTATCTCCGACCTAAGCTTGAAAAGCAGTGGGTGATCAAACCTACCGACTCCCCTTGTTCTGCAGTCCATGCACATCAAGACGATTGGTCGTTGTTTTCGGTCGCTCCTGTGCGTGTACGTTCATCGCTGTTGTTCACCGTTATTCTACACTGACACGTTTTATGCTACGTCATTCTGGTTTCATGTTCACGTGTATTTGTGAGTTTGTTCTATATCTGAATATAATCAAGGAAAGCAATCAAATTTACAGAGAATTTAAAGAACGAAAGTGGTATAAGAACCTTTGGACTGCCTTGCTTCGGTGGTTCAACTTCAGCACACCAGGGCGCTTAATTGACAGATTGACCCGTATTCCTGTTACAGCTAGGCTGACCCCTGAAATATTAGGGTACCTGTGCAGAAACACAACAAAGTACTCACCCCATTGGAAACGTACATGTCATCGATTCCCTGCAACGGCGGGGCTCACCAACATGGCGGCTGCGTGCACCAGGTGGTCGTCCGCACGGACCATGTGGGTCACCCGCGGGCCTTTTTCGAAAATAGCAGTAAAATAGCATTAACATGATCAGTGTTTTCACACAGATGAATATTAATATTTTATTAATGATAACATAATCAAAGATAAATTCAGCAATTTTTTAATTTCCAAAGTGTGCATCAAGGTGGTAGCTCTTCGCATGAATCGGCACCCAGGAGATAGCTCCAAGTGTCCAAAAGGTCGGTGGTGACCCCTGGTTTGGACTTTCCCTGAAATCAAGAGGGTCTTATAATTGCAGTTACGTGTCATCTTTTTCCACGCCAAATAACGTTTGAGGTCAGTAGACGAGAAGACCTTGCTCGTGACTTGTTTCGTGCGCGACGCTTTTACACCAGTGTTTCCCAGCAGCGGTTACAGTGTTTACACGGTCTATTTTCGGACCGGTATAAATCTTCGCGGACTCAAGATAGACTAAGACTACGAGAATAATACAAACACTAGTTTTAGAAAATTTGGTTTATCGTCCACATTCACAAATTTCAATGAGAATCATGTCTCTGAGTTTGTTTCACAAGTCTGTCGAAACAAAGGCCTGTGGTAGTCAACGCACATCTGATGTCGTCTTCTGGTTGAAGTTGGTTTAAAAAATAGTTATAGTGCTGAAAAACAGCTTCACAATGGTATGTAGTTGGGAAAAGCAAATGAACGTTTGTTGTTTGCCGACACAGATTAAAGCGATTTCGTCCCATGGAATGGATATTCACCCAAAATTGAGTCAGAGACTCCACAGCTGTCAACTTTGCAGTTCAAACAGCTGTTCAGCAATGCAATGCATTTCACAATGAACCTGTAGCTCTGGCACCTAAAAAACGGCTTCACATCCAGTTAAAGATTTTGATGTACTTGTGGGAAGGGATATATCTATCCAACTCGGAGAGATGTAATAAGGCGCTCAAGTAAGATTAGACGAATGCAGCGCAAATCAATTTCCAGCTCTTCTAAAAACGAGTTTAATGCCTGAAAAGCAGCTATTTTTGCACTTTCAATTCGATGGATCTACAGCTGTATTTTACCTAACGCGACGTTGTTGTCGACACATTTTAAAATATTTTAATATTTTTTTTAAAAGGTAAAATATTTTACCTTTTTCCGTGCTTTAGCTGGTTCAAACGTATAAAAAAATCACCTACGCATAGTTACTTGGCAATCCACTTGCTGTCGTTTAATCGTTCAGCAAAGTTACGAGATTCTGTTCTTTCAATAACGCACCGGTGTCATTGCGTGGGCCACTCTCTCCGGCATCCTTCCTCTTGAGTCAACGGATGTTTAGATGAAAAAAACGCCCACTCTGTTCTGCCATCATCTCGTCACAAAAAGCACCAAATTAACGAATGCGTCTGGGACGGCATTTGATGTGATTGACAACACATGAAATATATTTTAAAACTTATGTCAGATCTTAAATGTCTTTCGCTGCCAGATTTTTTCTCAGTAAAGAACGCAATAACTATCTAAATATTTTTGTTTTCCTTTTGTAGAAACTCATAAAACCTTTTTGGTTCTCATCATGGCCGAAACACCAACGGCACAAACAGACACACAGTTGAGTCCGCGCAAACTGATGTTCCTTAAATAAAGGATTTTACTTTCTTAAATATTTCTTTTCCTATGGTATGTTTGGCACATGGACGGCAAAAGAGAAATTGTTTCACGTAGTCCTCAGTCGCACGGTATCGCACGAACACCATGAACTCTGCGTCGCTTCCTAAATCTGTAGTCTCGCCCAACTCTCAAACTCTAAAATAAGATTTCCACTTCGCAGCAGCAATAGTTTGTTTCATCAGAATATCGACTGAAAGTTCTTGGATGTGCCACTTGGTGGTGTTGTTTGACGAAAGAACCATAGCTGACGTGTTACCTGTTGCATCACTGCACATTATCCTGGCTATTTTCACGGCTGCTGGTTTGAGCAAACTCTCTCCTGCTGTATAAGGCGCTTTTGCTGTTGTACTTTTTCAAGCAACAGGAAAAGAAGCACGCACCTCTACTATGGGAGTAAGTTTTTACTCCAGAAGTAGATGGACGATAAGTACGACTTCACGCTACCTGGTGTTTTTTTCTTAGAAAGCTCAAGGTTTTCATCAACGTATTTTACATATTTTTGCTCAAGATGCCGACGCAGTTTAGCTTGCGTGAAAGATCCGTGAGCAAGGACTCCCAACCATAGCGCGCACTGTGGCCGGATTTCACCGTTTACCTCGATTGAAGTAAATCTATGTTTCAAGTAGTTGTCGTTATATGCAAACTCCTGCTTTCGTTTAGCCATGATAAACTAAGACGTTAAAAGCAAACCGCAGTTTAGATGACAACTTTACAGTTAAGCTGCTGACCACACTACCTACAAAGTACAAATGCCATGTGGAACAGCAAATTTTTGAATTTTTCACGCTGGTTAGGTACATTTAATTGCTGCACGAACAAAAACGTCGGCTGGGTAAAGTTGATAAATATATTATTGTTTGAGGGCATTAAAGCAATCTTGCTTGCCCCTAATGCTTGCGGACTCACCCAGAGCCTTCAGCGGACCGATTTGAGTCCGCGGACTCGGGTTGGGAAACATTGCTTATATACATTTAGTTGCACTACGAGCCGACGAACCCAGTTAATCAATTGTAAACAACTCGAACAATCCGTTAAGTGCCGTCTACAAGCAGACTTCCAAACCCGGAGATTGCAGAATAATGGTGATTTGTTCTGTTTCGGCTGGGCTTAAATTTTCGAACGCAGATCAAAATTGCGCATTTGAACACTACTCACGAAATGAACATGGCACGTCAAATAGTAACAAACTCATCAATAAAAGCTAAGATGAAAAACGTCAACGTTTGAAAAGAAGAAATTGCTTTAGACATTTTTGCAGCAACTTAATCTTTAACCATAGTTGTCCCTATTTTGAGAAGCGCTGTCTCAAGACACACCGGAAAACGCTATCAGCACACTACCGTTACTAGAGTGACGAGTTTCCTAAATTTGAAGATTACGATGCACAGTATCACGAAAGACGATGCTGCGCGAAAGGATATCCTTTTTGCCAGCCATTCGAAAGCACAGAAACCTTGGCAAAAACAACTTGTTTTCCCACTTCGTGAAATTTTAACTCTTATTCTGCATCACTGAAATGCAAGTACAAAGTCTTAACATAAACATGCATCTTGTCGACGTTGCACGGTTGTTTAAAATGAACAAAAAAAATACTTTCGGAGAAACGTTTTCTGCTTGCGCGAATAAATTGATAGTTCAAAATTCCAATAAAGAAGTTCCATGGCGTTGCGGCATGGAAAACATTTCATCTTCCCCAAACCTGTTTCGCACTTTAAGCGGTCATTTTGTGATTCTGTTGTGAGTCACGAGTCAAAATTGTTAAGTCGAGCTCTTAAAAACCTTTTGACGTGAGTCAACTTGTTTTGCAAAAAATGCGTTTAGTGTGCTGTCGTTACATCATCTTCACACAACGTGACTTGATTCCAGTCGAGCTAGAGACATTTAGCTCGATTCCAATTAACTCAAGACTAGTGCACGAAATCTCTGTAAAGATATCACCAGTGGCGTGCAGAGAGGGGTCGAACGGGGCGACGGCCCCGGCATCTGAGATCCCGGGCAACCGCAAAGCAGCCATTATTCATCATAATAATGCGGTGGACTGCAAAAGAAATGAAAATGCAGTTGTAGTTGTTGGAAGGTTAAAATTTTCAGCGGCTATACTGGTTAATAAATCTGTCACCGCTAAAGTTAGGAAAGTAGAAATTGAGCATGCAGCTTCTCCATCATGCCACTGATTAACAGCGACTGTTAATCATCTAAGTGAAGTCATGAAAAAACATGGAAAAAGCAGCATTAAACTTTACGTTCTTGTTGCAGTAAAATATGGTATATATTTGGTATATTTTTAGACTAGATTTGGTATATTCGTTAAGTAAAGTTGGCCCCGGGCATCACCAGACCTCTGCACGTTGTAGCAGCGCAAAATTTATGCGCGCTACAACTTAATGAACAAATGTCAAAGCTACACAGAACTACGC
>JGI24159J19872_10013706_pt1 | contig 10529 bp, 5 predicted proteins | sample Ectturendosymbi4_FD_19872 | JGI IMG/M metagenome (IMG submission 19872)
TTTTGGCCTAACTTTTGAACCAGAAACGCTAGAAACTCAATCAAGGGCTCTAAAAACGCGTATTCTGCCCTAGAATCCAAAAATACTGCGAGCAAAAATATTGGTGCGTGGAATCAGATGATGACGTCATATAATTAACCAAAAAACATGCCCCTGTCATGATCCCATTGGCCCACCCCAACAAAAAAATTTTTATTCTAAACTACACAACGCCACTAGTCATTATGGGGTTTGAACAGCTCTCTAGCTCAATCTGCTGCCGAGTTATGGCTGGCCAAAGTTTGCGCTGAAAGGGCAAATTATGCCTTTTCTGAAAAGTTTTGAATTAGGCCAAAAACTAGGTTTCCGACCCATAATTTTGGCTACAGATATGCTAGCAAGTCAGTCCAGGGCTATATAGACGCGGATTTTGACCTAGTTTTCAACAAAACTTTGAGCCAAAAGAGTGGGTCAATTGGTTGGGGCCCAGGGCCAACCAAAATTTCCAAAACATGCCTTCTTTGTGACGTCACCTCCAGAAATGCCCCACAGAAAACAAAAAACTTTTTTTTTCGATTTTGACTACAAGACTTGCTGAATCCGTGGATGGTTTGGATAGCTCTCTAGCTCATACGCCTGGCGAGTTATAGGATTGCAAAGCTCTGCAAGATTTGGGGCTTTCGCGGGACTGAAAGGGTTAAGTGCAGATGTTGCACATGACCTGATTCTCATATGTCACATATTTTTATTTGATAACTCTACAATTTCAGTTGTCACAGATGCTGATTACAATTATTACCCAATGGCATGATCAAATCAACATTTGCATTGATTCATGCTAAAAAAAGAAAAACAAATTATAAACTTGAAAATGGTGGAGATAAAAACTTCAACAAAACAAATCTTTAAGAAGAGCCACCACTTCCACCTACATAATTCACATGAAAAATTACCTTGATTTGAAGCTATTTAAAGAATTACTAAAACCTAGTCATCAAATACCCTTAAAAACTTTTATCATAATATTTTTTACAACTGAAATATAACACAGGGTTATTAATGGTCAGCTTAGCAACGTTAGAATAGTCAAATCCTTGCAGTTAGTCGATAAAACATGTTACACCACTGCTAGCTAATAATCTGCCATTATGACACAATTGGATAAGAGTAAACAAATGAAGAAAGCTATTGCTATAATAATACTGACAAAAAAGCATTTGCTGCCGATGCATGCAACATTTGTTGTAAAGACACTCTGTAAAGTTCTGGTGAATGCTAACCAGGGTTGATAAAAACAATGTTTTTTTTTTCAATGAATAAAATAGCATTTTTTGATTTGAATCTAATTTTTTTATTTCAATCAGATTTTTTTATTTAATGCGCAGGGGGTGGCCACCTAACAAGTAGCATTTTTTTTATTTTAAAGTTTGTTTTAATATAACATTTTTGTGCTGTTTCTTCTGGTACAGCAACTAGAATTTAGCTGAACTTTCATTCAAACTTACTTTGCACTTGTGCTTAAAGCAAATCAGTTCATAACAGCAGTATCGGTATACAAAACGAAAAATTCATTGGAATGACAATACTCACACCATCAGTTCATGAACTTCATTAACACTTGTGGTATGTTAAGAAGCTTGTACAAAAATACAAGCTTGCCAGCCTTTTGGGTTCAAAGTCTATTGTTAAAATTGATTATTGTGACGTAGCTTTCACTAGTTCAGCTTCTGCAAAAGTATAACTTGCATGCACAAAATGGTGAAAACCTATAATATACATGTTATTATGAATCTGAATCAAAAATATGTTTTAAAACTGCTATTTCTACAGTTAACAGCCTACATATTTGCTAGAATTTAGATCTAACTTTTACGTTATGCCAGGCCCATAGCCATGGAGGCATTGAGGGGCAGTGCACCTAAGTTTTTGTTCCCCCCAAATTTTGTTTTAAACATACACCATAACAAAAACAAAAATATTGTACCCCTAACAGATTATTTTACCCTTTAAACCTCAAAACCTGCCTGCAGGCCTGCTTTATGCTAGCCTACACTTTCAAACTTGTGGCATTCTGACAGTTCTGATTTCTGAGTCCGCATATGTTAGTGATTTCAGTCCACATATCATTTTTACAGTTCATTGGCATAGAATCTGTGACCTCACAGTTGCTATGATTGATAAAACTTCAAGTGATTTTAACTTGTGTCACCATAAGAATTATTTGCCTTCTGCACTAATACTGTATAGGCTATGTGAACACCTATTAGAATGCTAATTAAATGTGTCATAGACATCACACAAAGCTCTAAAATGACATGATTTTTTTTATTTGTTTTGCCTGATTTAAATTATCACTGATTTGATTTAAATCACTGGTTTAAATCAAATGATTTAAATCAATCAACCCTGATACCAACTACTTTCTATATGATACATACTCATCAGTTTCGAGCATAATACCTTCAAATAGAATTTTACTAACATTTATTTCAATAGTAAAGTAGACTTTTCTGCAACCAACCATAGTTTAACCATCATGCATACTGCAGGGTATTCTAAAAATTTGCTAGGATTATGCAGCCTATTAATTATATTAATTTTATTCACATTAAAACAATATTTAAAAGCATGCGTAAAATCAACTCAAATTTTAAANGTAATGTGTTTATCTTTTTAGGTATATCTTCATAGTTTATGTATGGTATGTGAATGCATAAACTTTGGAAAAAAAGATTAAAGCCAGTATCTAATAGAAGCCAGTGTATAACTCCATCTCTGCTCCATAAAAAACAATTTCATATATGTATGTATACTAGACCAAAAGTATTAACTCTTCAACCTGATTTTGAAAGAAAAGCTTGTTTTATCAAACATATAAAGCCTGTTCAGTTTTGAATTAAAATTTTGAGACTTTGTGATATATACCTAGCACACCTTGAATAATAACAATTAGTTGGAACACTGTGGATTTCAACATTTGGGAGTATGTCAGTGGAAACCTATTAATAATAACATACAAGCAATAAAAGATAAATACATACTTTCTGAGGAAGCTGTTTTGACACTGCAATTGTAAGTTCCTGAGATTGATGAAACAAGCAGCAGTTGAAACTGTTTCTGGTAGACTGTAGTAATAGGAGGGAACAATGAAGGATCTGAAAATGTATCAAAAATCAAATGGGTTAGTTGTTGACAAAACTCTTTCCAACAGGTATCTATTAATCAAAAATCAAACAGGTGTAAATGGAATTAAATTGATGTGAAGTCTGATGAACTACAATTGTATTTAACATATTTGTATATACATTTATAGAAGAATTTCATATGGTGACCTATGCTACTAAATGACCATATTATTTGATCAATAAATAAGAATTTTTGGATTATTTTTCACTTGTAACATGACAATGCTTTGAAAAACTCTACATACATGAATGTGATAATCTACAACTTGTGTAATACAACAAATCCTTGCAAAAAAAGATTTTGCGATACCTATGATTGTCAAATAATGTAATCAGAATTCAGAACAACACCAGTAAAAATGTCTAATATCTGAAGCCATAGCACAGCATCAGAATGATTCATGATAAGCTGTTTAGAATGAAGCCAACTCAAGTGTGCCATTGGTCACACATTTCCTTTGACCAAAATAAAAACTTGTCAGTAAGCAATCAGTTTAGGTCCACAACAGGAAAACATACACATCAATTTTGATGCAATGTTGTCAGGCTACTAAATGACATGTTTTAGTCATTATAATTTAGCAATCTGCTGAAGAAAAGATATACAACTTTTAGGATCAAGTGCTACAAAAATGTTTCTACGAAGTCATGTACCACACACAAAGAATACCAGCATAAGTATAGATATATGTCAAAATATATTCCATTTTGACATTTGCAAAACTATAAACTTGGTAAAGCATACTGGCTTAAAAATTGTCACATCTTACCATTTATAATCTGACAAGTTGTAGGTTCAGAACACAATAGTATGGTTATAAAAACAACATTAAAAACAACTGTTAACACCATTATTTTCATGAAACATTGAGACTGAACCCTTGAGCATGCTGCTGAATAAAAAAGACTTAAAAAGGTAAACAATCAACAAACAAAACATAATTTTATTTAATACATTCTCCAAATACAACTGTTGCAATCAGAAGCCCAAGCGACAAGTGCTTAAAGTTTCACACTGTGGCAGCAAGCAACAATAGAGATCACCTGACAAGAACACTCTACTATTGCTTGGTTAGCACCACACATATACATAGGTGTTATTCTTTGCGCATATGCCATTAGTGGTGAATCACACATTCAATGCAATACCAACCAACAGGTTGCAACAACATCCCTTCCTTCTTACAACGAAATGTACCGATCGCACATTTTTTGTTAAGGTTGCACCTGGCATGGTCTTCCAATTCTGGCTGTGTTGTGATAAGAAAGCCTGTGCAGCAAATTTCACACTGTGGCAACAAGCAACAACAGAGATATAATCACCCAACAAGATCACTCATTATTGCATGTTTGCACTATGTTGGTGTTATTTTTTGCACACATGTCATTCATGGTGAATGCACATTCAATGCAAAGTCAATCGAGAGGTTGCAATACAATTAACAACAATTACATTTTACAGTTTGATAAACGTTTCTTGTCATGTCAAGTTGCTGACAATATGCAATAAGCTTTAATTTGTCAACTACTTTCATTGGAAAAAATATATATAAAATCAATTGCCTTGATAGCAAACGAATTGGGTAAGGTAGTGTCTAGGCTATTTTACCATCAACAGCAAAAACTCTGCTAGGACATTTTGCCTTTCAAACTGTATCCAAGCTTTGTCCACATATAACGTTGAGTTTGTGACGCTAGCAGCATGGTGAATGCAGTCGAGTGGTTACTGTTTATGTCTGCTATGTCCGTCTATATAGCTCTCACCATTTGTTTTGGCCTTGCTACTAGAGATGAGACCTTTGTGCTTTGATGGAAGCATTTTTTATGTAGGTAATGACTATGGATCCATCTGGCATGATGCGGTTATATATGCAATTCTTTGGGGGGTAACACACAAACAAAACTAGTGTTGTTGTTCTGTATGATTATTTTTATGACATAAAATATTGAGGGTAATAAGACATAATCGTTACTTTGATTTGGGTAACGGCTCAAAGAAGTTTGGGAAACACTGTCTTGGGTATGTACAATGTAAAGAATGGATGTCCGTCAGTGTAGATATAATATATCGTTAACGAATATGTGATGATGAAACCAAAGTGTAAAAAAACGTCATTGCACCATAAATAAAAGTGAAGATGGAACAGAAAAAATTATTTATCATTGCAATTTAACATAATTTTCCCCCGAACACGTAATGTTAAAAAGTTACGATGTCTTAATTTTTTATATTTTCACAACTGTTGAAACCTAAATTTTAGTCACTACTGGATCTTGTTATCAGATATGCAATAACCTTCGTGTGAGAGGGATGTTGCTTAAAGTAAACTTAGCAACAAATATTATTTTATTATCATTGTGATGTCATTACTCACTGTAAAATATCATTTTTTTGCAACTCCAGTTACGTCATTTGATATCTGCAACCAAGATCTGCTACTTACAGATCCGTCTTTGACAGGGAACCTTTAGGTTTATGTTAAGAGTTTGGGTTAAGCATTTGGGTTTAGGCTTAAGGTTTAGGTTTACAGTTCATAGGGTTTAGGTTATGTGACCTGACAAAAAAAAGCATATGCAAATCCAAGCATTTAGTCCTTGTCACATGGATGACCAATTCAACCAATCATCAGACATTCACCTACTGGTAAAATAGCTTGCCTCTACCGTACCAATGCTTTTGCCTCTGATTTCTTTTATTTGGCCTAATCATAAAAATTGAAAAAATGAAATCAGTTACCTGCATACATCTGAAATGCACATGCTACAGGTGTATGTTTTTACTGCTTACAAATTTTAAACCCTGAACCAAATCTTAGCCTAACTTAAGTTAAGAACTTAAACATAGAGTAGTAACGTTATTGGCATTTAGTCCATACAGGTGACGTCTGCTTACTGTAGCTTTCGTCAACTTTCTGACTAATTTTAAACCTAAGCTTATATTTCCATCATGTGAGGNAAAACTGCTTGCGTCTCGCCAGGAGTGAAATTCTGAACACAACAGTAGTAGCCTATCCTACGATCAGGTCGGCTGGCGGGCGAGTTTGTGTGGTGATGGTGATGCATCACTGGTCACTCCAGAAACGGCACAATCTTAAAAATATCCGCCGGCCCTACCACATGTGTCGGAGATGATATCAATCACTATCCGATTTGCCGGTTGGATATCAAGTTGGATAGCAGAGATGAACACGGATCAGGACTGGACCGGACTGGATTAGGACTGAAGTCAATTTTGGCCGGATCAGGACTGGATCGGACTGCAATTTTTTTGAAAATCGGCGGATCAGGACTGGATCGGACTGAGGAAATTTTTGTTGTTTTGATGAGAGTATTCTGAAAATATGTGATCCGATTTCACAGGTTTGATAAATGGTAGTGTATATTTTGCCATCAGATGCAAAACTCCTCTGGGACTGTTTTGCAATTCGAATTATATCCACCTTTATTCACATATAACGTTGAGTTCTATTCTAGTGGCAACGTGAGCATAGTTGAGTGGTAAGCAGAGATGAGTGGACTGTCATATTTTTCGATCCAGATCCAGTCCTGAATTTTTAAAACACAGTCCAAGTCCAACCTTAGTCCAAAAAGTTTAAGAAATTTAAAATCCAAGTCCAAAAAAAGTCCAAGAAATTAACAAAATACAGCTTTCATTGAAAAAAACTACGTAATTCATTTCTATTAACTCAATCCAAATCCGGTCCTGATCCTGACTGTTTACCAGCCCTGAAGCCATGTCAACCATCATCCATGCATGGGATTGAGCTATTGTAGATATCATGTTCAACTAAGCAGGACATGCATTCCAAACTTGTCAGGTGACTACTTCAACCAGTCGTGTTCAGCTGAAGTCAAAATAACTCCAGAAGTTATTTTGCCCCACGAGGCAATGTGGTCTATTTTCCCCTCATGAGGTCTATTTTGCCTCATGAGGCAAAATAGACAAAGCACAAAAATCTATGTTGTGCATCATAATGCACTTTTGGATAGTTGTCGGATACGGATAAGATGATTTCAACCAAAACAGGATTCGGATCGGATACGGATATCATTTTTCAAAAACAGGATAGGATCGGATAGTAAAAATCCACTATCTGATCATCTCTGGACCACTAAGATTGTGACTGGTTTGGTTGGTAGTCAAGCACTGCGGTTCTCACGAAGATTATAGAGCAATCGATCTTTTGACATAAAAACTTGAAAATTTGACTTTAAAATTTAAGAATTTTCACTTCATTTTGGCTCATCAACTTCCTGCGTTTGAAACTGCAAAATAATTCAGCCTTTGGTGTTGACGTTAACTCAAGCAAATTCATTCCGTATGCTTCAAATTTTTGAAGTATTTGGTTATCTANCCTCAGCCATGATATATTTGGTAAGTAACTTAAAAGCTACAGTAGAGTCAAACTTGGAACATCACAAAGGTAAAGCACTATATGCATANTGAACAGAGCTTTTACCAAACTAAGGAAGTACTGTACTGTAAGGTCACGTTTCTTGCCTTCCCATGCCTAGTCTACTTTATATGCAATCTTCCAGTAATGGGCAAAATAGTGCACGTCGGAAGTCGCAACAAACCAATCATTATTTCAGATTTGCAACTAAACTTGCAAAATCATATCAATATCAGTTGTTGTAGCTTCAATAAATATAGTATGCATTTATTAGTTTTATTATACCGATAGTGGTCGAAAGCAACCAACACTGATATAACTATCGGAAAATACCTAATCGGTCAAACTCCAATTTTTCAAGAGGAAGATTTCAGCTTCTTTGAAGTTAGTAAAATTGGCCCAACAATCATAACATTGCTACCACTAAATCATCGTATCGACTTTCGCGGCTATAGCGAATTGCAAGTTGCCGCCAAGTTTTGGGCAGTTAATTTTCGTCGTGAACTGTCACAAATTCCTCCAACCGTATGTGTTACTATTGGCAAAATTGCCTTGAAACAAGTCTTCATGGCCTTCTGCAAAACATTGCCAAACCATTGTTTCGCAGGCAAAAAATATGGCAGTCCATTATCATGTGTTTTATAAGCTTTAGGTCAGGGGTTCCCAAACTGGGGTACATTTGCCTATCTGAAGGGGTACCTTTAAGATTAGCAATAGAAGGGAAAAAATATGTTTTATTCATTTCAAACTATTTATACATATGAATTTGTCTGAACCATTGCATGCTACTAATCAGGTTAGACAAGGAGTATTGAGTCCATATTTGTTTGCTGTATATTTAGATGATTTATTTCTCGAACTGAACAAAATTAAAGCTGGGTGTTATATGGTTGAAATCTTATTGAACGACTTGATGTTTGCTGATGATATTTGTGTGTTTGACCAAGTGTACGTGGGTTGCAAAGTATACTAGATGTATGTCAGGCTTATGCAGAATCACATGAAATTATTTCCAGCTGCAGCAAAACTGTTTGTATGACGTTTTAAGGCTAGGACGGCAAAAAGCACGGTCATCCCGTTGCTGAAACTGGGTGTACAAAGAATAAAATCTGTTAGCCACTACAAAGATTTTGGGATTGTACGAGATATTAAGTTTTCAGATGAAAAAGATATTCAGACACAACTGCAATATCAAAAGCTTCTTTTTCCCCAGGTTCGAACGCAATGAAAAATGTACTTTTTCGTTCTGTTGCAGTTGACTGCATCGCCTTGAACTACTGAGGCAAGCACAAGAGAAAGATGGCAATTCGGGGCATGAACTAACAAGAAAGCAACCAGCAGCAATAGAGCTCCCTCACTGAGTTCACTCTACTACTAGGTTGCACTATCATTATATATGGATAAGAGAATTACGATAATTCGCTTGTGGTGACTATTACAGTGTCTTGGTTACTCATGGGCACCATCTGGCGGTGACCATTTATTTACATGTCGCGCCATCTTCTGGATGCCACAGTTCCATCTGTACGCCCATGTATGCATCACAATTATGGTGTGATTTTAGGAAGGCATACTTCCACAGATTATTTGGGGCTTAAAACTTTAGTTGCAGGGCACTGTACAACATGCCGTAGCGAGCGAGTGTTAGTAGTCATCAGGCTCAATATAACATTCCTACCTTTGAGGCTTTATTGAGATAAAATGTGTACCTGTTTCTCGAAAGATTCAGAAAGTCTAACAACGTATGGCTGCGCGCTTTGATGCAATCAGATTGTTTATATTCGTACTTATTCTTTTAACAATGCAACCGCATTTTGCTTTGTGACTGAAGGCCCGGACGTTCCAATGTTAGTTTGAGGACGTGTACACTGTGCAGGCCACAACGCATTCGTGCTTCACATTGCATTGGCCAGGGTTGAACTCTATTTCTTAACATGTTATTTTCGTGTCCTACACTGGATTAAGTGCTGTACCAATTGCTACGAGTTAGCGAACAACTATGTCAAGAAAGTGTCTGTAATATAATGTTGTACGAAGTGTTACAAGTTAGCTAACAAGTGTCTGTAATCCTGTAGTCCTACCACCAACGCCGTTACAAAACGTTCTGTGTACATTATTATTATCATTTTGTGTTGTGCAGATAGTGTGTGCTTGTGCTCTGTGAAGTTCGTGTCTGGTTCAAAGACTAAAATAAAAAATAAATATCAGTGACTATTATTTTCAAACTTAATCATATGATTATTAGTAAATGTATTTTTGTTATTTTCCTCAGCCTTTTTGTTATATAAAGTTTTAGGGGCATCGGGTCGAAGGGGAGGGCAAGGCCCCCCAGAATTTTGAAATTTGACATTTTCCCATCAAATTTTTTGCAAAAAAAGTTGTTTTCTTAGTTTCGAGTGATGAAAATGAAATTTTGCCACTTTTTGCCCCCCCTGCAAACTCAATTTTGGCCAAACCCTGGACATAAGTGTAGGAGCAGGCAAATTTTTGGGCGTGCGAAAGATTTTTGCCCGAAGACTCCAAAATTGCCCGAAATGTCTTGTGCGACTTTTCCCCGAAAAATTCTTCCAGAAGAAACCCTTTATTGGTGTGACCTCCAAAAAAAGGATTCATGTGTTTTTCTGCAATCGTTGGGCACCATTTTTTGAAGTCAAACAACGTTGGGTGCCATTTTTTCCCTGATTTTCATGGATTTTGTCCGGATTTCAACAAGTCAAAACATTTGGGGTGCACGTTCACCCCCTGCACCCCTGCCTCCTACACCACTGCCCCTGGAAAATCCAATTCGGCCCTTGTCTGGAAAAAATCCTTCCGGCACCCATGTTTAGGGTACATGCTCATCTACCGAAATGCTTTTTATGGTCGGGAGAGAATCGGAGAATCGAACTATCATGATTCCCAGGGAGAATTTTGGCCGAAATTAAAGCAATGCCTTACCGACTGGACTAAAGAAGCACTTCCCCAGTCATTT
>JGI24159J19872_10013708_pt1 | contig 10529 bp, 8 predicted proteins | sample Ectturendosymbi4_FD_19872 | JGI IMG/M metagenome (IMG submission 19872)
TATTTCAGATATAGTGCTAATCAACACACTGTTAACTCAGTCATACTTCAGACAGTATGCTACAAACCATTTTCAGATTTCGGGCGCAGGATTTAGCTGCTAGCCTGAAATCAATCTGGGAAAAAAAAGACGAAGTAAGATTCCTTTGTTGTTTGAAAATCGCTTTTGTGCTCTTTTCCGGGAAATCTGTCACATGATATTTTTGGAGGGGTCATCAGCACATATTTTGTGTACGCAGCTGTATTACATTTTCTTTATTCGAGTTTTAGATGGGGGTTTTTGGGCTAGAATGGGTTGCCGTAATGGTCACGGTACAAAAAAGGTTGAAAACCACTGGTTTAGTGCGACAGTAAGCAATGCACAACAAAGACAAGAACAGTCATTCAGGACAGCATGCAGGATAACCCCTGAGAGAAAAGGTTCACATTTGGATAGGAAGTTTGCATGCAGCTAATTTCATTTATTGCATCTGTGATGACTCTTTGTTCGTTTATCAGAAAATCTTGTGTGTGCATGTGTTGGAAAAAGTGAAGACCATTTTACAATTTTTTTAGTCATTCGCCAACAATCATTGATGAAAAGTATTTTCGTTGAAAATGGACGCATTTTAGGAAAATGTACAAGGGCGCCTAAGTTTCTTTTGATCTTGATGGCACTTTTTGGACACTGGCCAACTTACAAAAATCTTAGAGGGAACACTGATGTAATGTACAAGTTGAACATTATATTAGTAACCAAGCACTCCACACGTTTTATCACAGCCTACCAAATTCACGAGTACAATGTGGAAGTATTGCATGGAGAACAGCAGTTTCATGTCACCTACAGCCAATATTCGTTATTTATTTTAAATCGTATAAAGAGATGTTTGTTACTAGCACTTATAAAATGCAGAAAATTCTGCAACTAAAAGAAATTTACAGTCTTGAAGTTACCAAATTCATGCACAAAAACAATAAATCTCAGCTACCGACTACATTTAACAGTTATTTTAAACGCAGCACAGACGCTCATCCGCTGGGTTTTTCGCTGCGACATGTCGGTCAAAATTTTCGCTGAGGCATTTTGGCCTGACCACTGAAACATTTCGGTAATTTGTGCCATGGTAGGGTAGTACTGAAACTCGCCAAACACTATTCATTAGTCCATGTTTCTGACCGAATAGACTTAATTTTTTTCGGTCATTAAAAAAAAATTCGGTTTATGACTGAAAAAGACTAGCTCATCCGTATAATACGAGAAAAACTAAAAATCGGCAGTTTGCATTACCCAATATCACGTTCAAACTTGGGAGCGAAAATGCTTAGATACAGTGCATGAGAAATATTGCAAGAAATTCCTTAAGAAATAAAAAAAAAACGTGTTTGATACCTTTTACAGCCCAATTTAAAACATGTGCTACTCAGGTACTAGATACATTGTTGTTATTCTTCCTTTTTTTGTTAGTGTGCATTACATTAACGAAGTGTATTGATTCTTTAATGCTGTTGCTTTGAAATAGTTACATCTTAATACTAAGTTTGGTTTTGTTGCGTTCCCTAAAGTTGGTCCCATTAGCCTCCCGTAAAAAGTAGTAGGATGCTTTTAGTCTCCAATCGCATTGTGAAACATGTATCTACCGAGCAGTAAACGAATTTCCGTCCCATGCATGGATCATAACATCTACGGAAAATGCGTTTCTCAAAAAACACGATTGGACGCCTTGTTCTTGGCCTGCTTGAATTTTGTGACATCATTGCAGTGTTGGACTAGCCCGTAACTGTCGTGTCGCATTTCCAATGTGAAAACTGAAAAAGTTCCACACGGCACAGTTGAATTAATTTCTGCTGATGGTCGGAACTTGGCTGCATCGCATTTTGCTTCCATTAATCATATAAACAGATTGCGCATATTAAGCCTTATACTCATTTCAAGACTTTTACTTACTTCTACAAACCAACTCCCACCTTTACACTGCGAGTAGCTTCACCCTCGGGAGGTCTGCAGCCCAAATAACCCCTGGTCCTTCGCAACCCCCACCACCCCACAAATTTTTAATCGGTCTACTTGGAACTCATCACAGCACCATGTAGCGGTGCTAAATATTAGAGCAACCTGTGTTGGCGCTATCTATGCGTGTACAGTGGTACACATTACTAATGTCACGCATCTATGTTTGTGTATCATCAAAGTAATCGCGTTAGCGCCATCAAGCTTACGTTTTTCTACTACCGCCTCACATTTATCTTCATGTTCTTCATGTATCTGAGTGTTCGTTGTTTCTCTCATGGATGCTTAAGCATACTGTACGGCGTGTAGGAGTGAACACGCTATACAATAATACATTGCATGAAAGTCGACTGCATACATATCATTACCAGAGGATGAGCAAAGCAGTGAGTGAGTAAAGCGGCATGCAAGGCGAAACACCACTACTTACGGTACGTCCGCGCCACATTACATCACATCCATCGAGCAAAGGTGCGACCACCAACGACGAAAGCACATCTGCAATGAACAGCAACACGATGCGAAAAGAGAAAATGTTAGTCACCGCGACACCACTGCTTCGCAGAAGTAACACTGACAATGAGTAAAGCTACCGAAACGAGTATGCGAAAACGTCGGAGAGGCGAACACCACTCTTTCCTTCCACTATCCTTATCAGCCATTGTCTTTAGTCAGAACCGAAGGTACTGTACTTTGTGAAAACAAACTTCAGAGCAAAACGACTGGCACGGCTGCGATTTCAGAGTAACGAGCTTCGGACGATTTTTACCCACAAACGATAAAACTGAGTGGCAGTGACGTCCCATCAACGTCAGTGAAGACTGAGACACCGCAAAGCCGAGAGCTTGCACTGCAACAGGATTATTGTCGCGCCGCAGTTAGTTCAATGAATACCACGCTGGAATAGTCCAGTTACTAGACGTTTTCAACTGATGTTTTATTTTGAAAAGAACAACATAGTACAGCAGTATGAAACCGGACGTTAACCACCCACCAAATCCGTTTTGTTACTGTTGCGATCGNAAATCCNGAGCGGCATATGCGCAAAGCTTCGCACTGTGGCAGCAAGCAACAATAGAGTTCACNTGCCATGATCACTCTTCGCGTACGCTATTGTTTCGTNCAATCGTTGACATCGTTAGTATGGCCAGAAATTACACGCCACGATCACTCTATTATTGCTTGTTCGCGCCACATATATGTATGGTGTTGTTCTTCAGCACATNCCGTTCGTGGTGAATCACGCAATCAACGCAACACCACCGGAGAGGTTGCAACATTACTTTCTGACAGAGAGNGACGAATTCTTTGAGAAGACTCAAATAACTCGTTTGCTTACTCGGTCAAAGACCCTTNGTCAGGAACATTATAAGCTGATTTTGTTACCCCTCCAAATGTTTTTTGCATTATTAACCTGTTACGAGACAATACCAAGCACCTTCACAGACTTCAGGGGTCTCAAACTCAAATTGCTCCGACGGCCAAATGGGGAATCATAAAGTAACCCCATTATGACGTTGACGCAAAACCATAGTAGAAACAGTTTACTTATTTCCTGCGAAAGGTATCGTGAGTTATAGTCAAATCATTTCTAGCCGTCTCTACGTTTGTCTGAGCACTACTTTAGACACAGGTGAATAAACTAAATAATTTAAATGTTAGTCATTCAAAAACTCCCAAAAAACATCGTGGGCCGCACAAAATGCCGTTGCGGGCCACATGTGGACCGCGGGCCGCGTGTTTGAGACCCCTGGACTAGGTGGTACAGTTCGTTGGGCACGAGCTATCTAAGCTGGAAATGCTGGGTTCGATTCCAGGTCGGTCACACCGAAGGCTTGAAAATGGTACTTGTGGCTTGTCCAGCCTCGTGCTTGGCGCTGATGAGACGGGTGCAAGGAAACGGTTCACGCGCAGTGCTGCCGTTGACTCGCCACCAGTTCAGTGTTTCATTATTCACTGCGATAATTCGTGTTTCACTATTCAATACGAAACCAGCCGCATGGCCGACGACGCAAGCAAGTGGAGATGGGCGCTGCAGACCACTCGTGACAGTCCGAAAGGAGCACAAAAACGAGTATAATTGAACTTTTATCGGCCTACCGAGCCATGACAAACTGGTGCCATTCAACTTAATCAAAAACCTTTTTCCTTCTCAAATAGTCATACGACAAACTAGCGGCTAAAGAATGTGCAGTAAATACTGGTGTCCGCCCATTCCACTTAAACATAAGCACCTGTGTTGATTAAAATACAGCACGGATACGACTAACATGCGCTGCGTAACAAATTAACGGCATTGATGCTTGACGCAAGTTCTCGGGCACAGAAAAAAAAATTTTCGTACATGACCGGTATTTCAATGGCTCATAATTACTATGCGGTCCGCAGCAGACTTTTACGAGCAGAACAGGGCTTGCAGCAGCAAATGGGATCGATTGCCTATATTTGCTCATGGGGCATTTGTAAGTTAAATCTTGTGTTACTGGCAGGATACTCAAGGCGGGTCAACCGGCGGACCGCGGAGTCATTTCGTGTTTCCCGCGAAGTGATATGAGATTAGTGGAATTTTATTGGCTAGCTAGCAATATCAATAGCTGCGTTTTTGAGTTACGTCAACATGAGTAAACTTTAGACATTCGATGCTTTATTTTCAAGCCAGGTTGCGTACTATGATGTTTGTGCATTCTAACCTTGAAGGGATTTGGGGTCAACCTGCTGGCGAGGCTCTTGAGAAAACTCTCACATACTCGTGGATGTTAACATTCTGTTCTGCAGTAGCATCAACTGTGCTCAATGTGGAAAACATAATGTAGGAAAATAATCTCCTCTTCGCTGCGTGGTTCTTACGCAAGGATATTACTTAATTTCATTACGTGATGTAAACATTAGCATGAAAGTGTAGGTTTGATTCCAAATCTCGCCTAAGATTGCGTTGTTGTGATGTCATGAAAAATAATTCGTGTTTCAAGTTTCTTTTTCTTAGCTGAAATAGAACACTTATTTTATTGCTTCAGCTTGTTCAGCACGCAGTCAACTGACGATGGCCTCAAATACCAGCAGAAAACGTTCTTACGTTGTCGAGGGACGCAGTTTCAAACAGGGTTTTGCAAACGATTGTTTCTAAACTGAAAATTATGGCAAACCTCCGTGCGTAATCTGTCAGGAAACAGAGCCTGTAATGAAAGCGTACAACGTAAGTCGCCACTAAAGCAGATTTAACTTTTGGCCCCTCTCCGAGAAAAAGGTTTTGGAAAAATCCATTAGCCCCCTCCCTGGAAAAAAATCCTTCTGACGCCCACGACCAGCAGGGTGAAAGAACTCGCCTGCAACATAGAAGACGCTTTAGAAGAAAATTTGCAATAGTGCATTTTTTACGCACTATCTATTGATGAAAGCACTGATCAGACCGACACAGCTCAGTAGGCTATTGTTGTGCGTGGTGTCGATGACCATTTCAAAGCCTTTGAAGAGCTTCTGGCTCTCTTTGCTGAAACAGCAGACAAGAGGCACAGATATCCTGCAAGTACTGAAGGTGGTCATGGAGAAAATGGATTAAAAATTGGAAAATCTTGCGGGGATAATAACGGACGGACCCCATCCATGACTGGCAAGAACTCCAAGTTAATCGCGCATTTAAGGAGCATGGGGCCGACAGTGCAATTATTAATTAAAATATCACTGCATCACCAACACGGAAAATTTGTACCAAGTCTTTGCGGTTTGAAACCGTGATAAAGGTGATAACTACAGTACAATTTATAGTTGACTTCATTGGAGCAAGGGGGTTTCAGTTACAGAACTTTCTGAGAAAGGAGCGGGAAGGTGATGTGATTTATTGCTGTGATGGACGTTGGTGTGGTCGTGCTGAAGTGCTCAAAAGAATCGCAGAACTTTATGACGTTATTGAAGAATTTACGACCTCAAAAAACGAACCCATTCTCGATTTAACGACCGCGAAGGCACCGCAGGTTTTGCATTCCTTACTGACATTCTTCGCATCTGATGATCATGAATCCGAAACTCTAACAGTTGGTTCACGTTCTATTCAGTTACATATGTAACTTTTTAAAAAGCAGTTTAGCGAAAAGAATCTTTCTCATTTTCAAGTGATGGAGTAAGTGAAATGCAACTAGTACGCACCAAATTTTGTGGAATGCATATCACAACTGCAGAAGGAATTTGGCCAACGATTCAAAGGCTTCCGTTCACGAGAAGAGATGACCTTCGTTACGCAACCGTTTTCAGTTGAAGCTAAAAATGTCCCAACAGAGCTTTAAATGAACCTGAATGATTTGCAGTGCAACGAATTCGTCAACGAAGTACCGCTGATCGACTTTTATCGGAAATATGTGCCCTCAAGAAAACTTCCCAACCTGAGGAAAAACGCAGCATGGCTGATGTCTCTATTTGGCAACACATGCCGATGAGAACATTTATTTTCACGCATGAAAACAAACCAAATCGAAAGTCCGATCTTACATCACGGATGGCCATCGTGAGCAATCGAAGCTGTCGCTGTGGACTACTTGGTCCGAGAAAAAGAATGGCGATCCGCTAACTGACGTATCGTTTGTAGTTGAGTGCTAAATGCTTGCTAAGTACAGTGGTGCCAGTCACAACGAGTTAGCTGACCTCACACCAAAACGCCGAAATACGGTTTTAGAAACGCTTTTATCGCTCTTGTTAGCAGCTGCGGCCCGCGGTGGCAGCGACAAAATGCGGCCCGGCAAGTGTGAAAGGCTGGGCAGGCCTAATTCTGTAGATCACGCAGTAAAAAATTGGGTACATGGCGTTTTGGGTAAAATGTGTTGAAAAACGTCTAGGAATACCCGATAAACAAAAACATTAGCAGACTTTCTATAGTAAACACCTAACTGTGCAAAGTAAGTTTATCGACGTCCTACCTATCCAAACACAAAACTTTGGTGCAACATTTTTACCAATAGTTAAACAGACATTTTGACCTCCTCCCAAGAAACACAGCAAATAAAGGTTCCTTTCATCGTTTTACAATGTTACCAAACTTCTAAGCATAAATTGTATAAATTTTTACAGCTCCAAATATTATATTTTCAAACATCAAGTAATGTGGTTTTCAACATAAAAAAGAGCACAGTACAGGTAAAAAAATAATTTTTTTATAACTCTTCATAGAAAAAAATATTGAAGAATTGAACTTTTTCTTTTGTAACAGTCTGCAGATGCTCCCCATAAATGGAAAATGCGTTCAACACAGACCTACTGTATATCACATCAAGACAACCTGCCTTCAATTCAGAGTGATCTCATCCCATTCCTACACAGTGTGCCTGCAACCATTGTTAAACTGTGGGTGTAATGTTCACTCCTGGCCTAATAACATGGAAATTTTCTTAGGTAGTCGAGGTCAGTTTTGGTCAAGTCGACAATTGCCAAACATAAAAAAACACTCAACATCAATCACACGTTTTCTATTGTAGCGGCCCAAGTTTAAAGGCTTAAATTCACCCAATATTCTCGGTTAGTTTATTACTTTGCGACAAGTGAGTTCTCTGGTCCTATTAAGCCAAGTTCTTAGAGGTAAGCTTAATTTGAAAAAACGAGTCATTGCTTATGCCTACTCACACAAAGCCAGACTTACACAGCGTCCCGAGGGGCAAACGGTTACAAAGTTCCAAGTCAGCATTTATACCCGTAAAGAGCATAAAGTACAAGATGATGTTAAGAACATAGTGATAGAACAAAAACTTTGCGATGCCCACGGCAAACTTTGCTGCAAACGTCGCATTCCAAGTCATCGAGAGGTTTTTGTCTACCTGTGAAATGGAACACATCATTATTAAAACAATACCAAGGAATATCTTGGAATACCAAGAGCAATGCACCAGCATACCTGATTTTTGAACTCATTGTAATTAACGATAGGCCCACTAATGAAGAGAGGAAAATAGAATTGATACTCCAACAACTTGTAAAATGAGCTAAAAAAATGATATTGGTTGCTCTGCATTGCTTGTCGATTTTTCAGCAAAGAGGAAGATTTTTCTTGTTTGGCAATATGTTTTTGCGACCAACAAAGTTCTACAGCGAAACCAGTGCAACGAACAACATGCATAGACACAGTGCAAGTGTACGTCCACAGAAGATGAGGGTCTTCCTCAAGCATGGTATACTGGAAACGAAAAACCGTGGTTAATTCGGTAGCAATATCAAGAAAAGGGGTTTCTCTTTGCTGGTTACGTGGCAACGCAACACTAATCATGGACGATACCACATTCGGAAAACAAAGGACACTTGCAGCACAAATAGCGTAACAATTTTTAACTGCATCATGTCATAAAATTTGCCAATATAATCTTTGATCAGCGAGTTTACGGAAAAAATGCGTTGTAAATCATGGTACTGCACATTCGCATTTTTTTTAATTTAGCATAGTGATCCGCTGACTGCAAGATCCTGCTACCGATTTGTATGTATTCTTAAAATCTTCCACACACTACCCACTCTATTTTTGAAAACTGTAATGAATTGCCGATTGTTTTTAAAGCCATCTAAGATAAAAGTATCTTGTTGCCATATTTTATGCACTTTAAAAGATAATTTCACTTCGTCGACCCAGCAAAACTTTCCCCGAACACACCAGACCAATATTAAAAATATAATTAAATTGACATGACAATTTATTCCACAATTATTTCAGAACTTCAATGTCCCAGATAAAATCCAGCGCGTCTCCGTTTTCGCAAGTTTTCGGTGTTACAACAACTACTTCAATCCCGTTTCCAACTTCTGCTGTCTGATCAATAATCTGCGGTGTGTGTCAAACATTGCGATTCGTTTTAAGTTGATATTTTCGAAATGCAGCAGTCAATTTCCTCATTTCACAACGGATCCTACAAACATGAAAACACTAAAATGTGTAAGAAGCTCCGCTGGCAAGCGCTCTGTCGCAACAGGAAACAGCCAAGTAAACAAACACTTTACATAACTGGGCAAAGACTTTCAACTTAGTCTGAAAATCCACTCTTGGATCAACCTTCATGTAACAGACGCAATTGAAGTTGCATGCATGTAAACTAAAATTGCAAATACCTTTTAATTCCGAACATGCGATGAAAACAATGCATCAGAAACAAAGACAAAATCCCTGGTATGTAGCGCACGTGTCGCACTTTTTGCACAGGCTGTTAAACTAGTGCGTATCATATCGTTTTCAAACCACACATTACACGCCTTTGTATTTCATACACCATTTGATCTCACCCACAACTTACCAGTTTATCAACTGCATATGAACTGGTGAAAATAATAATGAAGACGACACTCCAGAGCCAGCAAAATGTCAACTGATGAGTAAAATGTGCAACCAAAAATAACATAAGTGATTGCAGCATCAGCACCATGCAAGGAAATATTCCAAAGTAACACACTCCGAAGAAGAAACAGAAAAGCATTGAAACAAGAAACCTGTGCTGCAATAATAACTCTACGTGAAAAAAACTTGTTAACAGTAATGTAATGCTACATTAGTGTAGAGCTTTACAACGTAACAAATTTATCCTATCATCAAAATTAATAGAAAAACTGATGAAATACTCAGTAAATGGCGTTAACTTTACAGGACTCGTCAACTGGAAGTAGACACAATAAAGTTGTTCTTACACTGCATGTTACTTAAACAAATTCACAGCAGGGAAGGCAAACAATTTTGCAGCTAATGTAATTGACTAAACGTTGGTCATGTATCCATAAAAAATCATTTTTTGTGGAACTTTTTACTTCAATCACAGAACTCCACTGACTTGTTTAGAACATTTACATTGTGATAATTTAGAAAAGATAAGACCAAAGAAATGCACCTAACCCATGTGAAAATTAAATTATGTATTTGCAAGTACAGTCTAAGTCATGGAATACAAACTCTAACCATAAAGCCACGACAGTTTCATACTGACTGAGAGCATGAACGCAAGCAAAGCAACGCAAGCAATGAACGCAAGCAATCAAACAAGCAATGTGTGATTAATAATAACACGGTGCACAACATGGTTGTTACAATGTTGCACATAGTAATCCATTCTGAAGCGGGATGATACATGGCATGAAGACATTGTTTGACGAAAAATTACAATTGAATTGCTATATTTCTAATTTTGTCCATTCAACCCTGCACAGTGAGTATTTGTTATTGTTACCATTGTAGCTCCAGCTGGTGATCCGCCACAACCCTAGTTTAGTAATTATATCAGGCAATGTAATATCTTAATGTAACTGAGAAGCATATTGTAGACATTGAGGTCATAACTAGTTCATCCACATCATTTATTGTCATAAGCTAGAGAAGCTACCATTAACCCCTAAACTTTGAATGCCAGCAAATTCTGCCATAGTTATCACAATATCATAAGCTAAATCAGTGGTTCTCAAACTTTTTGAGATCGCGTACCACCTGATGTTTTTTTAATGTTGGAGTGTACACCCCTGGTTTCAGAAGAACGTAAGTTGCTCAAATGTACTTAAGATTACTACAGCACATAAACGAATTAGCAACATTAGCATAA
>JGI24159J19872_10013710_pt1 | contig 10529 bp, 10 predicted proteins | sample Ectturendosymbi4_FD_19872 | JGI IMG/M metagenome (IMG submission 19872)
AGGGCGGCTTACATTAAATTTTTAAATCTATCTCATGCGGCTTACAATCAAGGGCGGCTTACAATCAAGGGCGGCTAACAATCGAGTAAATACGGTACATAAAAACGCCCTGTCGCAGAATGCAAGGCCTTGACCTGCACAGCACGACCACTAGAACTAGAACTGCTCTGTTGCATTTTGCAAATCAATATTGCACGCAACAAGAACTACACATCAAGAAACGTCAGGATGGAATTGCCTGTTTCATCGACCAACCCCACTTTGGCGCGGATGGGAAAAGGCTTCGCTGTTGGTCCGTATCGCAGCGCATGCAGGAAACTGGATTTTATATAATCCCGCAACATTTCAAACTCTGTGTTGTGCAAACTCCTTTCCCTCTGACAGTGAACGGCACCCCCTTGTAGCATGCGACGCCCTCCTCATTTACGTGAAGATCGGGTTGGATTTGTTCCCATATTTTTTTCTTCGGATTTAGCATGGCGTCAGGTAGGCCTGCGAAAAGAGCATACAAGTTTAATTAGAAAGATTTTAAGTAAAACCAGTTTATCTTTCTACTTTAGAGACGCCAGGACCTCGATAAACAACCTTCAATCAGGTTCTACAGAAGATCAGTTTATACAACAGTCACTACAAAACAGATAACATTGAATTGTTAACAAAAGTTTTGAAAAAAATTGAGAAAGAAGAAATTTTTCTTTGATGGCCAAAGCGAATTTTATCTACTGGTTTCTGTTTTCCAAGCCTGCAAAAGGAACTGCATCATTCTACAATACAATGCGTATGTATATCTATAAACAAACAAAAGCTTTTTTTTCTTCAACACTACAATACTATAGCCAAGAACAAATCGTGTTGCATTCCCACTCCAGTGTATTTGCGTATTAAAAGAAGTGTGACTTGTAGGCAAGGTAACAGCCTAATGCAGCTAAGTAGATCTGAACCTTGCTTTCAGTGTGAATTACTGCTGAAAACGGTGCTTTCATTTCAGCGAAGTACAACGGCCAAAATTCTTTCAGAACAAATCGCATTGAATGTGCTTGCTTTCATACCCAAACAAAGCCAAGTGCAGGGTTGCCAGATCTACGTTTTGCCAGGGGACCAAATCTACTCCAGAAACGAGCCAACTTCTAAGACAAGGGGCCAAAATAGGGTCAACCGTTTTTTCCAAATTTATCAGCAATTACAAAGTCATATGAACCCATACTTAGCAATTTATTAAATGGCAATGTTCCTCAAACACAATTGTAGTGCAACAGCAAAACAAGTAGGCTACATGATGAAAGATCGTAAGAGAACAACTTAACTTCCATGTGTAGCCATAAACTGAGATAAATTACCATCCTCGATAAGTGCTAAAGCGATGATCAACAATCTGAACAAAACCAACAACCACGTTCACCACGTAGCGGCCTGGAGATGGCGCCACATGTAAATAAATGGTCATCGATAAATGGTGCCCATAAGTAAAAAGCCACTGTGATAGTCACCACAAGCGAATTATCGTAATTCACTTATCCCTAATTAACGGTAGTGCAACCTAGTGTCAGTGGAGTGATCTCGTCGGCTAAACTTTATTGCTGCTGGTTGTTTTCCTGTTAGTTTACACCCCGAATTACCATCTTTCGCTTGTACTTGCCTCTCCAGTTGAAGGCGATGCAGATGTCTGCAACAACCACCGAAATACAATAAGTTAGGCAACGAAACAGTTCTCACTGCTACCTCTACAACTGCAGCAAGTAACAGGTATTCTGATGAACGATCTTTTACATTAATTGCGAAACTCTAAGGATCCTAACATAATTTTGTGATCGAAAACCTTCAAAATATAGGAATTTGGTGAAAATCTGCAATCGATTAGTCAAAATGTGAAAAAGTATGGTTTCTCTGACAGGACACAGGGTGGTCAGATCTAATACTTGCAAGGGACCGGTTTTTCCTGGAAAAGGGCCAAAAAAGAACCAAAGGGTCAAACGAAAATTTTGGGGCCAGCAAGTGTTATTTGGGACCAAATTTCTGACATTTGGCCCCAAACAGACCAACATGGCAACTCTGGCCAAGTGCCACACTTGATATCAAGCATGCTAAAAGTGCAAGAGGCATTCAAGTATCGAGCTTAAAAAACCCTTTTGCCTAAAAATTGAATGGTTTGTTTCCAATGCTTCTGAAATATTTAAAGCAGAATTCCCCTTCGATACNTGATTCCAGAAAGGAAGAGTTGTGTTCAACTGCGGCAGTTGGCCCCACACAAAATAACCAAACGAGAAATATTGGTAAATTCGTAATGCGGGAATTTGTCGTTGATATGAAACACATGTTTTTCGTTGGAGTACACGGGTTCCCATGGGCTCCTCTTTTGGCTATTTGATTAATTTCTTGACATGACATTTGCTTAGATGACATTTTCTTTCTTGAAAGAAAAACTCCATACAGAAAGCTTTCTGGGTGAAGTACGCCAAAACCAGTTGCGGAAATGCCACTGCGGCAATACAATCTTTCTCCCTCCGCTGCACCAAAAACCAGTGCGCAGCATATTCACACAATACTTCATGTGCAGCAAAACCAAGCATAGTCAGCAGAAGTCTAGTACTGTGATTCAGCAGAGAATTTGCACCATTTTTTACGGTTGGAAATATGAAGCACACAACGGCCCATGACTCATCTCACCGGAAAATCCGTCAAAAGTGATCCGGTCGCCTGGCACGGAGCCTTGAGGAGGGTCGATGATCTCTTCTCGCCCATCATCGTCGATTGCGCACATGATCATCGCTTGCGAATCTATGCCGCGTACCTTCATCGGCTTCAGATTGCACATCAGCACCACCATCCGGTCACGCATCTGAAAAGCGTTTTGTCGGTAAGTTTGTCGCGGCTCAATTGTGGTAAAGGGAAGATGAGCGTTGCGCTTGTCTGGTGGAAAGGTCCTGTCGTCGAGGGCAACTAGAAAAAGGCGGGTTGTGCTACATAAGCAACACCCGGGCCTGACTTTTTGTGTTGTAATTTGTTGTGTAACTACAGTACATGGCGATTTCACGGCCAAAAAAAAGACATTCAAAATAGTTAAAACGGGTGACAAATGGCACCTTTCATATCAACGGCACAGCGAAATATTTTGTGATCTCCTGATCTGACTGCACAATTTGTGTTATTCCAACGTGCATTTAAACTTCAACATTGGCATAGGAAAGAAAAACTGACATAAAACTTCAATTTACTTTAAAGATTTATTTAATTGATGGGCAATGTAAAGATGTCTTCACACTCCCACTGCAACATGTGTGAAAGCAATAAAAATAGGCTCACTTAAATTTTGTGATATGCACTTAACGCCAGGACAACTGCTGTGTTATAATTTGCGTTTTCAAAGTTTACTGCATTTATTTCCAGTAAGTAAGAACAAAACAACAACACAAGATAGTTGTTTTCAGTGAAACACAGATTTGCATCAATTTTACCAATTTGTATAAGAGTTGCCTAAACGTCCTCAGAAAATGCTGATATATACATTTCACGCATACCACTTATGCAAGATTGAAATGCAGAAGATTTTAGGTTATTTGTGAACAGATCGGCTCGGTGATTCTTAGTTGTTTCTGTTTTTTGCGGATCTAATCGAGGAAGGAAATACATTTTTGCATCACTTAGTTTCATATTTGTGTTTTTTCATCCAACGTGGAAAACTTTAAGAAAATGGTTAGTAGTTTTCGTTTATGACACTGAAACATAGATGCACCAATTTGTAGTTCATATATTGTTTTATTGACAATTTTTTTGGAAGACGAGTTGAGCTTCAGTTTAATAATGATGTACAGTAGATTCTATGATGTTCTTTTGATGCATTTGCTTTAGGGTGGCAAACGCATAGGCGTACGAGGCGGGGGGTCGAGGGAGGCTGCCGCCCCCCGGGCTTGAAAAGGCAAACTCTGTTTTCAGGGCAAGCGCAAGTTGCTCAAAAATACATATTCAATACAGTGAAAAATTCCAGGGCTACTCTGTTTTTCAGGGCAAGCACAAGTTTATCAAAACTCCTGAATGTAAAAAGTATATTCAATGCAATGAAAAAATTCAGGGTAACTCTGTATTTCAGGGCAAGCGCAAGTTGCTCAAAAATCATGAACGATAAAAAAGATTTCAATACAATAAAAAATTTCTAGGCACACTTTGTTTTTCAAGGCAAGCGCAAGTTGCTCAAAAATCCTGAATGATAAAAAATACATATCAAGTACAGTGAATTCAGGGCACCCTCTGTTTTTCAGGGCATGCGCAAGTTGCTCAAAACTCCTGAATGTAAAAAGTGTCATCTATACAGTGAAAATTTTCAGGGCACACGCTGTCTTTCAGATCAAGCGCAAAGTTGCTCGAAAATCCTGAATGGTACAAAATATATTCAATACAGTGAAAAATTTCAGGGGAAACTTTGTATTCAGGGTAAGCGCAAGTTGTTAAAAATCCTGAATGTAAAATGTATATTCAATACAGTGAAACTTTTCAGGGCAACTCTGTTTTTCAGGGCAAGCGCAAGTTGCTCAAAAATCGNGAAGGGTGATAAATTTTTCAATACAGTGCATACAGCAGGGGTCACCAACACGGTGCCCGCGGGCAAGAGGTCGCCACCAAGGAACACGTTGATCGCCCGCGGGCCTGTTTTGAAAATAGCATTAAGATGATGAGTATCGTCACATAGATTAACATCATTAATGATAACATAATCAAAGGTAAATTGAGCAAAATTTATAGTTCAGAAGTGTGTAACAAGCTAGTAGCCCTTAGCGTTAATCGGTACCCAAGAAGTAGCTCTCAGTTACACAAAGGTTGGTGACCCCTGATATACAGTGTATATTCACTTGGGGGCGATCCGTGTAATTTGGGCTAGTGTAGTTTGTAATCTGGACCAAAGTCGTGATTGGTTATAGTGACTTTGATCTGGACCAACCCTCGTTTTCTGTAAAAATCGAACAATCGAATGTCGGTATTTCAGCAGCTTGATATAGGAATTCGGTAACTTTCTCTTTGTTTGTTTTCGAGTTTCCGCTGAGTAGAAGTGCAGGGTGTTAAGATGATAGATTTTGTGATTAACAGGAGTGTTAGAAGCGGGCAGCATGGACGTGCAGATTGCTTGGCTCCTTTGAGTGCGCGTCATTAAAGTGCCTTGCTCAAGCGCACAGCAGGGATAACACAGGCAGGTTTGGGGAGTCAGACCATACGATCCGGAACCGTCACTTTTAAAACATTGCCTTGCGTCATCGAAGTCGCGTACATATTTGCATCAGTACAAGCAATTACCGTAAAATTTCTTGTCTGGGAGAACACAACACGCAAGGAACTTCAACCCCTTGAGTTAACAAGCAAGGTAACTACAGAATTTCCCTATAACGGCATCTTTAGGGGATTGCAAAAAGAACGTTATTGCCGAATTGACATTATAAGCGAATTGAAATACATATAAAAGATGCCACCGAGACCGAACAAAATGTAACGTTATGGGCGAATTGACGTCATAGAGGAAGCCGTTATAAACGAATTCAACTGTATAGAACAGATTTACGTGAGGTTTCAGGCCCCATTCGGATTAAACTAAAAAGTTAGTTTCAAGGCAAATTGTCTATTTGTAAGGCAAATTGTTATTTTCAGAGCAAATTTTTTCCGCCCCCCAGTAAAATCCCTTCCAGTACGCCTATGGGCAAACGTGATAGTTGCTTGGAGGGCAAACGTTTATCATTGATTCCCAGTGATTGCGACAACGTTTTGCTAAGACATTGAACGTGTGGTAGCCGAGTTTGTATCTTGTCGAGTATAACACAAAGGTTTCATACTAGTCTACTTGCTTTAGGTCTTGTACTGAAGATAGGTTTATTTTGATCTGAGAAGCGTTTGTCGTTCTTGTTATTGCAGTGGTTTTCATCTTTTGCATGCAGCGACCCATTTTGCAACCCAATTTAACCTAACGACCCCCTTCCGAAAATTTCCAGTCAGGCGTATAAAATGTAATAACACCCAGTTATTCGTGCGTTACTAAACACAACAGTAGTGTAATGGTCATAATCACACTTGAAACATTTTTGAATGACAAAGTGAGTTATCGTTTCTGCCAGGTGATCGTAGTTTGGCTACGACAAAAAGTGGTTCTATATACAAAATATGGAATATAGAATTATGAATATTTTTATCAGAAGCTCTCGCGGTCCCTAGAAAAATGGCAAACGACCCTCACAGGAGCCGTGACCCCAAGTTGTAAACCACTGTGTTATTGGGTCTAATCGTGTACATATTTACTTTCAGTGTGATTCACACATACTTGTTCTTCTATGACCAGGTTACAGTTGCACTGAGTTGCTCATTTAGATTATGCAATAAAGTTTTCAGGTTTGGGTCAGACATAAGCAAAATAGCATCATCTGCAAATACAGCAGCCTTGTGATAAACTTGGATGCTTGGAGCACGTCAATAAAAACTACTAATAACAAAGGGCCTAACGATGATCATTGAGGTATACCAGTGTCATGTGGGTTAGATAGAACGTTGCTCATAACCGTGTATTGTATCCTATTTGTAAGAAAGCTTTTCACTGAATCAGATGCATTTCCTCTGATGCCATATCTGTAGAGGTTTTGTAACAAAACAATATATTACTGCACGACAATTCTTTGTGCTCTCTAACTTTTGTTGTGCCGAGAAAAAATTGTTTTAAACATGTATATATATATTTTTTTTCTCCCCTAAAACTGTATTTTGCCCACCCAAAACTTGAAACTTGGCTGCGGGCCTGCTGCACAAGTATACCTTTTTCGATTAAGCTTGTCAAGTACCCTATATTACTGTATATGTCCATTATTGCTGAAGAGATTAAGTGGCAACGTAGGAAAACAACTTGGTCTTTACATATTAGTTTATTCCGAATTAAGAAACTGTTGAAAATAAAGAAACTGTTGAGAGTGGAATAGATACGTTTTCCAAAAACCTTGGCAATTGGGAAAAGAACAGAAATGAGGCGATTGTTTGTGGCCATTTGATGAGGCCCAGCTTTGTAATTGGTGTCACAATAGCTATTTTTACCAACGTAGGAAAAGTTCCATTTTTTTCTGTGGCTGATGCAAATCATACAGAGAATAGGTCAAATGATGTCTCCAACCATTTTAATGTATTTCACCGGTATTCCGTCTGTTCCTGCTGCCTCCTTGTGGTCAAACTGCTTGATTAATTTTAAGATTTCAGGCTTGCTTCACTGATAAATGATTATCCAGAACAGAAGCAAATAGGGGTATAAATTTTTCATATGTAATCTGACGGGTTTGGTGCGGTGTGTTGCTATGACAAAACTCATAATACAGTGCTTCATACGGATCTGTTCTCGAAAGGTTTTTATTAGGGTTTGGCAGTCTTAACAAAACAGTGTTGTTCAACTCGAATGATTTTTCTTTAGAATGAATCATATATGGCCAAGTGGTCAGAGATATCAAATACTAGTATACCTGTTTCAACATAAGGGTCTAGGACAGTTCTGCGACGACGAATCGGCGATGCTGGTTTGGCGACGCCTGTTCGGCGACGGGAAGTTTCGGTAACGGGAAGTTTCGGTGACGGGACGTTTCGGCGATGGTGGTCGCAAATGTTTTATACGAAAAAAAGTGTATTTTTTAAATACTTCAATGGTTAGACTACAAAGGATGTTTGCTTGATAATCGTTTTTGTTGTCATCCTGAGGGTAAGTGTGGTTTCCCATCCGCCGGACGTTTGGAAGAGCTTAGTGTGACCGTGACCACGTGTGTCAAAAATATGGGTTGTGACGTTTCTTTTTACTGGCATGAGGCGTTTGTGAGTTTACACAAAAGTTAAGGCTGGGCAGCAATTATTGCTTCAGCTTTCGTGCAGTTATTCTGATTGCATTTCGCAGTCAATTGAAGAGTATATCCGTTCTTTCTTTCTGTCGGTTGCCTGTCGGTGTACGAATATATTCGTACTTCCAATCCCTTGCCAACAGTTGCCTCCCGTAGTGCGAACTCCTTTTCTAACAGCGAGGTGTCAGAGATTGCCTCTGGGCGAACGCGAACACGCGTTTGGCGGAGAGGGATACCAGAGGTTGCTCAAACGCAAGCTCCAAATGACCTACTTACAATCAAATGCCAAGTAAGCTTTTTCTAAGGACGTCTGAATTTTTCTTGGCCACCTTGGCCATGAATACCAACATTAGAAATTTTTCTAGAGTAATTAGGCAGGGTTGACAGCGTGAGTAAGTTCAAAAATTTGGAAGCAGCAACACTGATCTAAAGTCTACCGCCGAACCGGCGTCACCGAAACGTCCCATTCTGTCAACATCATGCCCTAGGTCACTGGTTTAAATGTGGTCCAGAAGGTAGCAGAAGAGCTTGCATATTTAGTTGGCTTGGTGATTATAGGTTCTACTCTTACCCTGTACAGAAGATTTATATCTTTATTAATTTGAGGGCTTGCTTGGTCCTTTAAGGCCCGCGAAAGCCACGATCGTGCCAGCCAAATTTCTGGCCATGACTTGTCATCCGCTAGAGCTAGAGAGCTGTTCAAACCATCTAAAGATCCGGAAAGGTTTCTAGTTTCGATTAAAAAATTGGAAAGTTTTGGATTTGGGGCTTTTGTCGGTGACGTAATAATTGGGGCAGGTTTTCGCCTTTTTCCGAGGTGATCTGATCGTGAGCGCCACCCTAACAAGCCATTTCTTTGACTCAAGCTTTTTTAAACTAGGCTATAATCCGAGTCTTTAGAGGGTTTGATCGGCTTTCTAGCATTACTGGTGCCAAAGTTATGACTCAAAAACCAAATTTTTGTTTTTTCAATAAAATCCCACAAAAGGTATATTTGGCCAATTTGGGCATATGCCATAACTCGTTAGCCGATTGAGCTAGAGAGCTGTTCAAACCTTCTAAAGACACAGAAAGTCTTGTACTTTAGAAAAAAATTGGAAATTTTTGGGTATTTATTTTTTGTCGATGACGTCATAATTCGGGTAATTTTTGCGGTTTTGATGACGTTATGGTCCCCTGGGAGCCGACCCAACAAGCCAATTGCGTGCCGAAAATTTTTATTGGGTTCTAGGCTATAATGCGAGTCTTCAGAACCCTTGATCGACTTTCTTGCGTTTATGGTTCCAACATTATGGCCTGAAAACAACACTTCAATTAAACGTCTCCACGTATGTACTATGTGGAATAGTTCAAGTCATGCATCCCAGGAGATAGCTCAGATCGAAACTCACTAATGTATGGACTGGAACAAGTGCCACCAATAAGAAATTGTCGCTCTAATGTAGTAGTCCTAAAACTTTCATGATTTATGGCCCCTTTCCAAAGACTCTCAACACTTGTGCCCCCTTGCTCATCAATAAAAATACCTATCTTTGTTTTGGGTTTTACAATATCACGGCAGAGCTNTTTAATAAAGGCCTCTGTTCGTGGCCCTCGGAGAACCGNTCCGTGAACCCCAAGGGGGTCCGATGGCCCAGGTTGAGGAACCCTGCTCTAATGCGATTCTGTTTTGGTGCTTGGTGCGGAATCAGTTGGGAGGCTTGTCTGACGAAACAGTAGAACAGACGATGCTAACAACCTGCATTGCTAAACATAAGCTAGGTTCCTGTGCGGGAACAAGGTGTTATCGGATCAGTTTACGGTGCAATTTATTGTCGATTTCGCTAGAAAAGGTGAATAGACACCTTTCCTTCAAATGGAATTCTGTTCTCCAATGAGGCAAGGATATCTGAAATTGAGCGGTGGTGGCTTCGAGTGCAGTTTTTCGCTTTAAAACAAGCGAAATCAATATGCGGTTACATCGGAAAACTCTTCAATGTTTTTGGTTAAGTACTGCAAGACTTGCGGTGAATATATACGACCTTTAACCGTCTTCACTGTCGCGGCAGTACAGTGGCCCGACGTTTGCGCTGACAGCCTCACGTAGCTGAACGCATCGAGATCAGTTCGACGTAACATGGTCGTACCTGCTCTATAGGAACATGATAACGAACGCCAGTGACGACATTCCGTTTTGTTTCTTCTCCGACGTCGACTTGTTCAACGTAGAGCGTATCGGCGTCATGATGGTAGTCGACTTTGACGATCTGCGCCACGCGCATATCAAGTCGCGAAACGTCGACGACAGTTCCTCCTGAGGGCTGCTGCTCTTTCGGATTGCTCTCAGAGGAAGCTTTTTCTGATGAGAGAAACAGCGGCCTGATTCATAAGCCGCGCACGATGGTGTGCTTATCTAAGATAGGAGGAATGACCTGCTGTCACCCTAGAGCATCTCTTTACGTGGCAGGGAATGGATCTGCGTGTTTTTCCCGAGTTAGATGGATCAATGACATCATAACACATGATTAGCAACTACGCGGCTTTTCATTGTTCGTACAACGATCACGAACCGTGACGAGTAGTCCACAACAACTGCTCGTCACGGGTCGATTAAGTGCAATAAAGCGGTAGATGAGATGGGGACTTTGTGAAGGCCTGCGCACGTACAGCAGGTAAGTTCGGCATAATGTCATAAGCTAGAGTTAGTTACAGTATATG
>JGI24159J19872_10013711_pt1 | contig 10527 bp, 6 predicted proteins | sample Ectturendosymbi4_FD_19872 | JGI IMG/M metagenome (IMG submission 19872)
TTAGGAAACCTGTGTGAAATTTGTATGCCTGTAACTTTGCACATGTGACATCAACGCATGCTGTAAACGTCAGTGCACGTCTGCTATGGATGGATTTCAGTGTGTGCAGCATGATTTATTTTTCATGCAGCACCAACTTCATGAGAGACATGAACAGAAATTGCCAAATTCGTGAAATCTGTTCATCAGTGTACATGCTTTCCAACTCCATACAACGGTTTGTTCACTAGCCTGCACAGTTGATGTTCACTGATGCGTCTGCCACATGAATGACTTCCAGACATGTAAATCGAATGGAACAATGACGTCAGAACGAGCTGTCTTGTTTTTGCAGACCGTTGCTTGACATGTAAACATAGTAAATGTGATAATGAAACTATTTTTATGAACAAAACCATCAAGTACTGCATTAAGGACAGCTGAAAAAGACAGTTGTATAGTATCATGGGTAGATAAAAATAAAGTGCATTGCGGTGCTAGTTGCAAAAAGTGACAGCAAAAACTGTAGCTTCTAATTATGTCTCTTACTCCATATGGCCAGAACTAAAATAATGGTTGAGGAGAAAAGCAAGTAAGGGGTGGCTAAACCTTATACAGGCACGGGGTGGGGAACCTATGTACTATCACAAGCCATAATGAATTATGGAATATTGTTGCATATTCAACATTTATCTCACAAAACGAGAAAACAGTCTAGGAGCAATGGAAACTTTCCTTGACTTGCTGTCTGCTTGCCATGCAGTTTAGATCTGAAGTGATGTTGTGTTGTAAGTTGAGAAACAAAAATTGTGGATGATATTAATTTTAACACTTTTATGCTCGATGTATGTAAATTTACATCTTGAATATCCTGGACTAGTTCTCGGTTGGCGTAAATGTATGCTTTTATCGAAAATTGTGTTTTGGGGCACTGGTTTTTATGTTTTTATTGCTTGGCAACAGAATAAAATTATGGTTATAGACTGAGTTTAAAATTTAATAGGTTTTGGAATGAAATTCTAAAGTCTCTGTGGTTCAAAAGTTGTTTGAAAACATGGTTCTTTTGAGTTGGTTCACCAAGGCTGGATCAGGATTGTGCAGCATTGACTGCAATTTTATGTGATGGAAGTGCTTCATGCTGCTAAGTGCTAAGAAAGCATGGAAGATTGTATTGCAAATTATGTTTGTTTAAGTGCATATAGGTATCTTGATAACGTTTTATTGTTTAATGCCAGTGTGAGATGCTTTTGTGGAATCAAAAAAATGCTTTCAATGAAGTGAAACTTTCTTCAAAAAGAAGGTGGCAGTAAGCCCAGGCTTGTTGCAGTGGTATATACGTCAGTGCCAGAAAAAATGCAAATTTCCCAGGAATCCAAATTTCATTCCCCTGAGCTGTTGTGGAGTTTTGTTAAACTCATTTTCCACTATTGTAAAAGCTCGCATATGAGCTGCAACTTACTGTGTTACCGCAAAGAGTCACATCATACACATGGGCACACATGAACATCACCATTATTTCTTCACTCACACACATACCTTTGCTCAGCTAGATTCATTGTAAATATCACACACCAACACAACAATGACAGAACTTTACAAGCCGTTTATTGTTATGCATGTTATTTAGTGGGACTTCTGGTAATTATGTAAGAGCAGCATGAAACCAGGCAAAAAACTGCATGCAGCTCGTGAACCCCAGGTTGGCCACCCTTGGTTTAGACCAGCTATGTCCAACCCAAATGGCTTACTGGGCCAAAAATCATGTCGCTATCTCAACCAGGACTGCACGTTTCACGACATATTAATGAGGGTCGCACATTGAATGACCTACTTAGATCTGAACAAAACAAATTTAGCTGAAGCTAATATACTGAAAGCGTTCGAATCCTAATTGCAATGTTAACAGACGTGATAAAGTGGCACTGAGGAGACTACCTGCATCAAAAACGTCAAATTCAAAATTATCAAAATAAGGAAAGGTTTTCAGTATGTAGGATACTTCTACTGCAGCAAAAACCTAAAGCGGGCCGCACAAAACCTTTGCCTGGGCCGCATGCGGCCTGAGAGCTGCGGGTTGGACAAAGCTGGTTTAGGCCATTTAGGCCCAGGTTACCTGGCCCTGGGTGCCAATCACTAGAGGGAATTTTTTGACTCAAGTTTTTATTGGAAAGTAGGCTATAATCTGAGTCTTGAGCCCTTGATCAACTTTCCAACGTTTCTGGTGCAAAAGTTATAGCCATGAAAACAAAATAGTTGATTAATCCCTCATTTAATTATTAATTTTAGTTGTTTTTAGGCCATAACTTTTGAACCAGAAGCGCTAGAAAACCAATCAAAGGCTCAAAAGACTTGGATTATAGCCTAGTTTCTAATATATACTTGAGTCAAAAATGCCCTCTAGTGGTTGGTGTCCAGGGCCAGGTAACCTGGGCCAAAATGGCCTAAAGTCTACCTAATTTATGACATCACCCACAAAAGAACGAAATCCAAAACTTCACAATTTTTTTAATGCAAACTAGAAGACTTGCTACATCTTCGAGGGTTTGAACAGCTCTCTAACACAATCGGCTAGCAAGTTATGTAGTTGCAAATTGGAGCGAAAATAGTGGCTCATGCATGATTTTCGCTTTCATTCATTTTCATACCCACTTTTCTCTAGGGAGCGTCATGGGGGCAGAATCCCTAGGAGGACTTAAAATACCTGCATAGGTCAACAGCAATTTCAGGTAATTCTTCTGGCTCCACACCAAGANGGGACCAAGCAAGCTCGGAGATGTAGTCACTCCAACTGGTCCTTGAATGACCTCTGGGCTGCTTTCCTGTGGGTATAGCCAGCAGGACTTGCCTTGCCAGCCTTTCATGGGTCATTCTGGACACATGGCCGAACCAATGTAGCTGGGATCACTTGATTCAGAGAAGTGGTTGGACATTCAGGGCTGGCTCTTCCAATTTCACAGCTGCGCAGTGCGCACTTTGTCGCGAAATGTCACACCATGTACTCTTTGCAAAAATCCCATTTCTGCCGTTTGCACTTGAGATAAAGTTTTTTCAGTCATAACCCAAGAGTCATGACCATAGGTAAGCATTGGAATTGTTTTTTTTGTTGCTGAGACAAATTCATCACAAAGCATTTCGGTCATTTGTCAAACAGTTGTATTTAAACTCGCCATGGTGTTAATTAGCCTATATTTTCAGGCATTCTGACCAAAATGATTAAACTTTTTCGGTCAAAAAACATTTTGGTCAATGACTGAAAAATGACCAAAAAAAAACAGGATTGGAACAAAGATCGATTTAAGAACTGACAACTTTGCAGTGTTTGAAAACTTCCGTTTTGTGACCACAGAGTGATAAAGCTCACGCAGAACTGCATTTCCTTTACTAATCAGTGTATCAATCTCCTCACTCTGTCTTTCGTGACTTGTAAATACCACCCCAAGGTGCTTGAACTTCTCCACCTCTTGCAGTGTATTGCCCCTTTCTAGAGAAACATAATACCTTGGTCTTTTTGGTGCTAATCTTCATTCTGGCTTGAGTGCATGCAGCAGAAAACTGATTAAGGGAATACTGAGAAGACCCTGCTGAGAAGATGCTAGCAGTACTAAATCATCCACAAAAAGTAAGCGATTGATCCTGCAGCTCCCATCTGTGACACCCTCCTTGACTCAGCTGTGACTGTCTATCCACTTCATGTAGACTATGAAGAGAAGTGGTGACAGCACACACCTTTGTTGGAGTCCACCACCAATGGTAAATGTTTGTGATTTAACTCCTGTAACACAGACACAAACTTCTGAGGAAAAATACAGTGACTTGATGGCCAGTAACAGGTGGCTGTCAGCACTGTACTCTTGCAACACCTCACAAAGCTTTTCACGAGGAATCCAGTCGTATGCTTTGAGGTTGACAAAACTAAAGCTCGACCAATGTATCAGCACACCGATATATATCAGCTGATATGACGATGTTGCCAGTGTATCATTATTGGCAAAATTCCGCCGATATATATCAGCGATATTTGCTCGTGAAAGTGTTGCGCTGTTGCTCTGCATGGAGCGTTCAGAAATCCACGTTGCTACTTCGTCTCTGACCCTGATTGATTAACACAAATGCTCTGTCCTGTTCCTAGCACAACAGCCTTCATGCATAAGAATCAGACCGTTGTGCAACAGTCCCGACAAAACGCTGTAATACTTGCACATACGTTTTGGTGTGGTAAACAGATGATTGTCTGCGAACAAACTAGGTTATGTGGTTTTGTGTTGGTTGGCTGTTTCACAAAGGTCTCTTCAGGCTAGACAGTCTTACATTCAGTGTACATCAAAAAAGTGCCTAGGTCACAGCGAGCAGGACCCAGGTTTGCCCAGAATTTGATTTTGTATGGTTCTTAATTGCAGTGAAGTGATGGTTTTAATGTGTTGCGCAATTTTTTTACTTATGACATCTGAGCGTAGGCACAGATGTCTACACAAGGAGTAAGCCTCTACATATACACAGCACATGTTTGCTGTTTGTGCATTTGTTGATTTAGAGTTAGACTACTGTGAGTCCTAGAAATTACTATGGACTGTGGTAGGCACAACGGATTAAACCATATCCTTGTAGAGTACATTTGACCTTTAGTCAAACACAGCTGGTTGAAATGGTCACATGACAAGTACAATATGTTAGAGATGGTACGGGCCGCTAACAGCCCAGTCTTTGGGCTGTCCGCTAAAGATTTTGAGACAGTCCGCTAACAATTTTTTTAGTGGTGATGTCATTACGGGCCGCTGCGGTCTGCTCGCCAATAAGGTGAAATTTTTTGTTTTTGCAAAGTTTCAAAATCTAACAGTGAAAATGTTTGCTGCTGTTCTTTCTCTTTCACCGTTCTGCTCATGTTCCGTTTCGCTTGTTTCCATGCAAATCAGTGAACCATGTTAAGAATCAAAGCAACAAACACTTTCATTTATAGTCTGTCGCTGTTGCCCAGGTTTAGGTTTAGGACTGGTGTTCCCAAACTCTCTCTGACCATGTGCCCCTTTCAGCATTTCCATAGATGAGCATGCGCCCCTAAAATTTCTTATGACAAAAAGATGAGGAAAATATCAAAAATATATTTACCAATAAGCATGATTTTGAAAATAATATTCACAGATGAATGTATAAATATTTCGAAATGACATAACCTATATGTAAACATATTTTTCCCTTCAATTGCTAACCTTAAATGTACCCCTTCAGATAGGAAAGGCAGCCCTAAGGGTGCATGTATCCCAGTTTGGAAACCCCTAGTTTAGGGTTCCCAAACTGGGATACATGCACCCCCTAGTAAGTTTAGGTTAGGGTTTAAGGATTATATTTAGGATTTATGTTTAGTATGTTACTACTAGCAATTGTAGTACAGCCTAGCGCACACTTGTCATGTGTTACACATTACAGTCGGCGGACGAATAAGTTTTCAAAAGTGAAGGCCCTGTGGCGGATGTATAGCCACTGCCTTAAAACTACATAGTTTTAGTGTCCAAAGGACAATGAATTGAAAACATAAGTGTTGTTACTTGGAAGTGGCTACGGAACCACCCATGGATCTTCCTATTTAAAAACTTACTCGACCATACCGCATCGCATGATGTGGTTCAAATAAAGCGGTCACTTTGTAACTCAACTGGCATTGATCTGGTCCGCCTAACAGATACTTTCCAAGTCTGCCATGCCAATGCTTGAGGGTTCGCCTCTTGACTTGGCGCCTTATGTTTTTGTAAGTGAATGCTTGCATGTTTCAAGTCGTGGGACCAGTTTTTCTTTACAATTTTCAAAACTTTCCTAACTTTTCCTTTGGGGGTTAGGTTTAGGGGTTAGCATTAGTGTGAGGTTAGCGCGTTAGCTTAGTGTTACCTTAGTGTTAGCTTAGTGTTAGCTTAGCGTTAGCTTAGCGTTAGGTTAGGGTTAGGTCAGCGTTAGATTGATAGATTTATTTGGCAGTACTGAATTAATTGCGCTAGATGTACTCTCTAAAACAGAAAAAAATGCCAGGGCACCGAAAAAACACAGAGGTTATCTAGCCAGGTGCCCCATAAATTACGTGAGATTGATAAATGTTTCCATGGTGAAGGTTGTGTCGACTGCTAGACGTTCTGTCACAGTCCGATGTATAGATTGCGGGATTAATGGCCAAATTATAAAGAGATTACTCTTGTCGGGCACAAATGGCCATGAAGTTTAATTGTCATGGACGGCAAGGTTCCAGATGAAGAGGAAAAGAAAAACCCGATAAAAAATAAATCCTCTCTCTCTCAGCTTAGGGTTAGCTTAGCGTTAGGTTAAGGCTACGGTTAGGTTTGCCTTTTGTGTTTACTATGTTTGTACAAAGCCTACTGCATTCTCCTCGTGCGTTACTGTCACGTTACAGGAGATGGTTGAATAAGGTTTCAAATTTCAAGATCCATCAATGGTTGTGTAGCCACTGCCTTGTTTCTTGGCTTTTGAGGTTACGTTATACTACGGGCCAGTCCAGGCCAGAAAATAATTTGTGGTTTAGCATAAACAGGCCGGGCTGGTTGGTTTCTTGTAACCTCTGGGCGGGCCGGGCTGCAAAAGTGCTGGCCCGTGCCATCTCTACAATACGTAAAGAAACAAGGGTTTAGGTTTAGCCTACAGTTCACACAATGCAAGCAAGAAGCTGCTAACAGTTTGTCAGCACTGAAAGCATAATATTACTTGTTTATCGGGACTGACCCATTTACAGATGTCATAGTCAACTGACACAGTCATGCTGTCCAAACTTGTCATGTGACCAGTTCAGCCAATCATGTTCGGCTGGTGGCAAAATAGCTCCAGAAGTGAATATTTGCCTCACAAGGCAAAACAGGAGTGTATGTTTTGCCTCATAATAATTGTAACTTGTAAAATTATTTTCTTTGTTTATGTGGCCTGAAGAAATAAATGCACTGTCATGTCTTTCAGCTGTAATATGAAAATGTGTGGCTGAAGGCAAAATAACTCCAGGAGTGTTTATTTTGCCTCATGAGGCAAAATAGATACTGCTTAAGTAATCAAAAATATTGGATATCGGCAATGAAAAATGAAAAACATTGGTCTCAGCCCAAAAAAACCTTATCGGTCGAGCTCTAGACAAAACATGTGTAGACATCTTTGGCATACTCCCAAAATTTCTCCAATTTGCTGGAGAGTGAAAACTTGGTCTGTTGTGCTATGGCTAGGACAGAAACCGCACTGGATATCATCCAGCTTTCGTTCCTTTATTTCCCAGCATCTTTTTTCAAGGCACTTGGCATTGTTGCGATCGGAAATCCTAAGCGGCATGTGTGCAAAGCTTCGCACCGTGGCAGCAAGCAACAATATAGATCACCCGACGAGATCACTCTATTATTGCTTGTTCGCGCCACACACATATATTTTTGTTCTTCGCACACATCCCGTTCGTGGTGAATCATACAATCAACACAATACCGCCGGAGAGGTTGCAACAACATCCCCTCCTTTTTACAACGAACCACACTGATCGCATGTTCTTTGTGTGAAGACTGAACTCCGCACGACCTCCACATCCTGGTCACAGCACCATTTTTTTGTGATCGGAAATCCCAAACGGCATGTGCGCAAAGCTTCGCACCGTGGCAGCAAGCAACAATAGAGATCACTCTATTATTGCTTGTTTGCGCCACATACATATATTTTTGTTCTTTGCGCACATCCCGTTCGTGGTGAATCATACAATCAACACAACACCGCCGGAGAGGTTGCTACAGCATATACTTTTCCTGGGAGGCTAAGGAGAAAATGCCCCTGTGGTTGGTGCATCCATTCCTGTGCCCCTTTTTGTGCATGGGGATGATCACCCCAGTTTGCTAATTTTCAGTGATCTTCCAGAACACCAGGCCACTTGGCACACATGTGTCAGCCAAAGGACTTCTTGAGTCAAGGCTTTGAACATTTCAGGTCGGATTTCATCACAGCCTACAGCCTTTTTAGCCTTCAGTGTTTTGACAGCAAGCGAGACTTCAGCTGCAGTGATGGTATTTTCTTCCCCAAATGTACCTTGTGTGTGTTTGGTGGTGTAATAGTGACTGGGTTCAAGAGATTTTAAAATACTCTTTCCATCTACCAAGGATGTCCTTCTCATTGCTGAGTAATACACCATTTTGGTCTTTGATGGATCTAGCATTATGAGATCTTTTGCCACGAAAATGCCATATAGTTTGCCAGAACACCATGTTTGCATGTCTGATATTCTCCCAAGATTGCATTTTAGACTTTCTCACCATGAGTGCGGCAGACGTTCGTGCCTCTGCATACTGTGAATGCAAAGAAGAGTCAGCTTTGTTGTAAACCATGCCTTATAGGCTACTTTCTTCGCCTGAATAGCATCTTTTACCTCTTGGTTCCAGCAAGGGGTCACTTTTTTGGCATTATTTGCCACACTGAGTTGTTTTCATCTGCATACACGAGCAGCAGATGAAACTACAGCTGGTTTGAACAGCCACCACTCTATTTCTGCATCCACTCTGCATTCTGGGAGTTCTCGGAACAAGGATGATAGGCTGTCTGCAAAGGTCTTATATCTTAGTCTGCCTGCCAGGGCTTCCCACTTCATTTGGTAAGATCTCCTGGTCCTACACCTTTGTGTAGGTCCGGCGGCTGTTGCAGACCAGCAGGTGGTGATCGGTTGATGGTTCTGCACCCCTTTTGACATGAACGTCCAACACTGAACGGAACAAATCAGCTGAAACTATGCAAAAATCAATGAGCGACCCCTTAAGGAATGGGAATCTAAGGAATCCAAAGGAATCTCTGCGCCAGGTGTACTTGTACACATCTCTGTGCTCGAAGAAAGTGTTCATGATGCACTACACAGTTGCAGCAGGAGTCGTCCGTTATCGTTAACATTAGCATCACCATGTCAGCCAATCACACACCCTTCCATACACCGGTATCATTTCCAACATCAGCATTGAAGTCTCTCAAAATGATCGTGGGTTCATTAGTTTTAACCCTTCGCAGGGCACAACTAATTTCTTCCTCGAATTTCTGGTACAGTGCTCTTGAGTTTGGGCCGTATGCCTGTATCAAACACAGGGTCGGTCCAACAACTTCAACCTCAACACGCCCACACTTCCTCCTAGTGGGATCATTCATCAACACAGCTTGTCAGCTGAGGGCTTACAAGTATAACCACTCCAGACTGGGCAAACTGCTGGCTCAACACTGGAGTAGAAGAGTTTCCACCCATTGTCCAACTCTAACAGTGTTAGAACTACAACGCATTGTCAAAGAGATGCCAACAACATCCAGATATTTTTTGGCTTCCTCGACCAATTCGTGCTCTTTTTCCCTGAGTGACGTGATGTTCCAATTTTTAATCACTAGCTTATGGTGAGATCAATGTTTGAGTGTGGCCCTCAAGTCTCCCAGAGTAGCATTCCGCGCTCTCCCCATTTGCTTCCCCAGATGCGTAGCGGGTGCAACGTGGTGCTTCCATTTTTGGATAGCTGATGGGGTAGACTGTCGTAGATTCTTCAAACGGGCGCCTCTGCCTATAGCCCAAGCATGGTCCTTGTTTGTGTGCATGATGACCAATGCACGATGGTTTTGACCATTTTTGCACATTTTATGGTAGTTCCCCAAATTATGCCATTGGCCAACCGGTGGCACCATTTGCACAGCAACTTTTGCAATATTAGTGGGTACAACTTGGATGTGTTGTTGTGGGCACATTTGTGTAGAAGTCTTGCATCGAGTCCACTGCAGGTGCAGTTACTTGGCAATCACTACACCTGAAAAGGAGAGGCTGTGTATTGGGCTATCACGTTTCTTAGTGGTCAGGATGGACGATGTATTTGGTCCCTTTCTGCCCCAAACCTCTTGCAAGAGAAGTCAAACAAAATCCTGAATGAGACTTTCTTTAGAGCGAAATGTTGATATCCTGACAAGTTTATCAGATGTCAATGTTAATGCAATATTTAGTATATACAAACTATTTTGCTACTAAAGGTTACATGATACATTATATACACATAAAGTTTGTTTATTATTGCACCTTAGATGCAAAATTTGTTCAAAAGGATACCAAGTATTTTTTATGAACATTTTATTAAATTTCCAGCATTGCAAAGGACTTGTACAGTGCTTAATCTACCCGCACCTAGCTAAAACATCATTTTGATTGTTGTAGCCATTTGTCATCTATGACAACATAATTGCATATAAACACAAAATGCTGACAGCCTTCGCTTGAGAGAAAAATTTAAGAAAATCATTTAAAAAAAGCTTAAAAATGAACTAATAACACCTCTATTGGACTTGAAACATTGTACATTATTTGATAACATAATAAAGAATACATACTCAACTTCATAGCATGCTTTCAAAGTACAAATATTTCATACATTAGCACAGCGCTTTTCAAACTTTATTTAGTTACGGCACACTATAATAAATACTAGATTTGGCCGCAACACACCTACTTTATAAAAACCTACTCTTCACAAACTTTGTAACGGAAGTGATGTAACATAGAGAAGGTTTTGTCAAAACATAAAACATTCG